>SXGU01132892.1_pt1 | contig 45619 bp, 52 predicted proteins | sample 3174531 | NCBI WGS metagenome assembly SXGU01 (sample SAMN11356863, study PRJNA531348) | freshwater metagenome | isolation source: freshwater sample F1-140 | place: China: Fuxian Lake, Yuxi | collected 2017-12-25 | reverse complement strand
TGAATCCAACCCGTGTAGTCTGAGTCAATTACCCCGGCTAAAGTAATCAACTTGTTATTCGCAACTGAAGACCGAGAAAGAATACGTCCGTAGTAACCACGTGGGATCGCCATCTGTAAATTGATGTCATATTTCCACGTCGTTTGTGGCGGGATAGTTTCGAAAGACGGTGCGTAAAGGTCGTAGCCAGCGGAGCCGTCCGTTGCTTTGGTGGGGGGTTTAGCATCGTCACCAAGAACGAATTGTACTTTGGGAAGTTTGGGTTTTGTTTGTTGTTTCCTCTTTGGCATTTCTGTTTGATAAACTACTGAAAGAGAACAGTTTTTAAATTGTTTTCTATAAGTAAGCTTTTCTAAGAAATTTCAACCATCGAACTTCAGACTACGAAAATCTTTGTTTTGAATTTTTACTGTCCTGTTTCGATCATTTGTACTCCCGGAGGCAGACGTAGACAGGGACCCAGGGCAAATCGTTTTTGCGTGAAGAATATTCCACTGCTAAAGTGCCTTTGATGACGAGTCTAGACTCTTCATCCATTTGCAAATTTTCCAGTTTCCTTCCCCACAAAGATGGAGAGAGGTTTGCCATGTGGTAAAGAAGAAATCTTTTTTGCGTAATCAAATTGATTAAGTGTAGGTTGGATTCGACTGAATCTGTTATCAATTTTTTCACAACATCGTTGGATTCTCTGAAATACTTCAAGAGAAATTCACCCGTTTCCTTAGTGTATACACCATACGAAGGTGAATATTTTACCCCAAGACTAGAGAAGTAAAACTCGCTTCCTTTGACACTGGCGAAGAGCCAAAGTATTCTGATTGCCGTGGAATCTTGTTCAACGGCTAAAGGCGCTTCTGGTTCTTCAGAACTATTAGTTACTTTTTGCCGTTTGCTTTCGTGGTCATCACCTTCTTCCTCCGAATTCACCCTCTTTGTACTCTCCATGTTTTTGAAGTTTAACTCAAAGTTCGAAGGCTCTTCGTACTTTGACTATGTCTCGAAGTTCGATGATAGCGGAGCAGACTGTCCGAAATTCGATTAGGGTTGAAGTATAGCAACACGAGAGTTTCCATTAAACAATATACACACAGGCAAGCGTCAAATAACATTTTCCGGAAATGTCGTGCGTCCGTTGCAACCAACCTTTTGGCGGTGAAGATCATTTCTTGGTCAATCTGGGCCATTGTAATACTTGCTACAACAAAATCATGAGTGAGAAATGTTTAGTCTGTGATTGCGCTATACCACCGTCGCTAGTGTTTGACCTCATAGTGGCCGGTCGCTGTGTAAAATGTTGGAGGGCAGGGAAAGTACCATCCCTCCTGAAACAACTTGAATGGCAGCAAACATTACGCTCGTTTGGAAAATTATAAAATTTTGATCAGTTCAGTCATCGGCACAACTTTTATTTCCGTTTTGGAGAGCGGTCTCCCAGTGAATTTCAACAATCAACTTTTCAGTAAAAAATCAACTTGACTCGGCTGCTGGATTTTTATTACCACCCGTTAGCTTGCTTCTGCAAGTAGCGCACACGAATGCCGTGTCCGTTCTTGATGATCTCAGTGGCAGGAAGCAAGTTGTCAGTGCATCGGAGATCTTGATGGCACATCAGAGGGCTGAAAACATCACCGACTGTGAAAAACGTGGGCATGTTTTCCAGACGAGCGTCGATATTGTGTTTCTGGACGTTGAGGCCCGTTGCACCGACCAATCCGTGACCGCACACACATTGTCCTCCGTAGCCAGTGCAGCTGCCGTTGACAGTCAAAGGTCCACCGAATCCCTCTGCGCATTGCACTCCGGGGGTGAAGTAGTCAAAGTCATCACCTAGGCCGGGTTTGACGACAAAGTAAAAGCGGAAATCCAACGGGTGACCGGTGCGCTCTAGGAGATGCTTGGCATACCAACTCTCCAGTTCGAAAGTTTGATCCGGTTCATTGAATAGACCAGGGTTACCGGTTTCGGCATTGATGTCGACAGCAATCGATATGAATTGGTCACAGGTAGGGTTGTCGGTGCCGGGGCCGCACTCGGTTTTGTTTTTTGCGACAACAATTTGGTTCGGGTAGTGTGACATAGCATCACGCTGTTCGATGTAGTTAGCACGCCCAGGTTTGGTCCATGAATTGTGATATTCCAGTTCACCTGGTATCAAAGGAGTTGGTCCGACTAAAGATTCAAAACCGAACCAAGCAAACTGCTGGAGTCCAGTGGGATCCCATTTAAGATCGGACAAAAAGGGGAATTGAACACGCAAATCGGCTTCAGCGACGCTATTTTCCCAAGGATTGGAAAATCCCCAACCTGCCCAATACTCCCATTTCCGGTGCATTCTGGATCGACAGCTGGTTTCAACATCACGGCTGTCGATAGCTCCGTGTTGAGAACAAAGAGCAAAGGCAGTGAAACCACCAGCTACGTCAGCGATTTCCTTGGGGAAGAAAGCGCGACTGCAACGACCTGCCTCCCAATAGTCGGGGCGGCACCACATTCCCAGAGTCCAAGATGCGTCGTATCCCAATTCACTTCCGACATAGCTCATCAAGTCAGTTCCATTGAGAGTGTCACTGCGTTTCATCCAACCGATAGTGTGTACTACGAGGGAACTAGCTTGGTCATTATCGTAGAAGTGAGTGCCCTTGGGGAGTTTCAATCCACTTGGACTTAACCAAAGTAGTTGAGTGAGAATTCGAGCACGAGTATCCATGTCGTTGGTACCGTTGCGGAGACACGAGGTAAGCCCGGTGCAGTGCTGAGAGAACTGATAGATATTGCATCGATCGTTGACAAGCTCACCCTGACCGAATCCAACTTGAGCAGTGAAGAAAACACCAAGAGGTACAACAATGTTGCACTCTGAATGGGGAAAGGGGTTCTTAGCTTTCCAATAAAACATGTGGTGACTAACAGATTGTCCCTGGAATGGAATGGTAACGTACATGGACTTGGAGCCGGGGTGTTTGTCATTATCTGATAGGATAACTTGACCCTTTGACTGGAGAATAACGATACGAGGAGCGAATTGACCAACGTGGATGGCAGCGAAATCATCAGACCTTTCGTTTTCCTTGACACGTTCGTCCTCGAGCCTGATCAAAATTGCCTGAGGACCGGAACGCACAAGTTCGGTGATTTCAAATTGCTTTACACCAGGCTCATGTCGCTTAATGTTGTAGGTGTAGCCAAATGGAACAGTGGCAAGACCTGGAAAGATTCCTTGGTCACCTTCGCAAAGTGAAATGGAATCACGGGGGTTGGTGTCAGCTGCACAGTTCCAAGTAGTTGCCGACAGATTGTGGCCAAAGAGGGCGGGTTTTTCAAAGGTAATCTTGATGTTCCTAGAAGAGCTCACATAAAGTTCAATGTAAGCAGAATAGACGGGATTCTCAGGCCAAAAATCAACCAACGAGTCAACGTCGAAGCGTGCAACGAAGCGAGTCGGTTCACCGGCTAGAATACGCTCGACACCGTCGAGTTCGTTTGCTACAACCTCGCTGGGGCGAATGCTATCGATAATTCGATATTCAGACATCTCAATGTCAAACCGCTGATCCTGCACTGCATTGCGTTGACCAAGTACTTTTCGGCCAGAGGCACAGTACAAAAAGAGAAGTAAAAGCGAAAGCCAGTGCATTCTCCGGGTTTGGGTGAGTGAAAAAGTGAAAGAAATGTGAAATAATAAATTTTAACTAGTAAAATAATTGTATTTAGTTTTATTAAGCATTGTTATTTTATTCCATTCAAATCATACTGTCGAGAATGCAACGTGTGAGATTAACTCGACTCGCTGCAAAAGTTGAAAAGGCAGTCACCGATGGGTTAGTTATTACACCAACTGGTACAAGATACGCGATCGGAGAGTCAGTCGATAGGTGTTTGATGAGTACACAGTACTATTCTCATGAGAAAATGAAGAAACTCAGACGTAATTTTGAGACTGAAGGTGCAACATTGCCGGACTTTGAAACTGTTACGGAATTCAAAAACGCATACATCGTGGACGCTATTTTCGATACAGTGAAGAACAACCCAGTCGAAACTATTGCTGCTCTCAACTTTGCTAGTTCAAAAAACCCAGGTGGTGGTTGGTCCAGTGGTGCAGTTGCACAAGAGGAGTCACTTGCAAGATCCTCGGCTTTGGTGCAAAGTCTGCAACTCGAAGATTGTCTTCCCTTCTATTCCACAGCAAATCAGAAAACCAAGAGTTTTGCACACGAAGAACAACTTCGCAATGGATTGATTTATTCTCACGGTGTGCCTTTCTTCGTTGGTCAGGATGAGAAATTCTGCGAACCTGTGTATTGCTCGGTGATTTCATGCGCTGCTGTCAATCGTAACTCAAAATTGGTGAAAACTCACCTGAACGGGCAACAAGTCGAAGAGTTTATGAACATCCGGATCCGCAATGTACTTGCCATCGCACTTCATATGAACGTGTCAACTCTCTTGTTGGGTGCTTGGGGCACGGGGGTGTTTGGAAACGATGTTGGTATGATCGCAAGACTGTTTTGGATCAACATTAACCAAACCTATCGCAACTGTTTTAACAAAGTGATCTTTGCGATACCGGATGCGGAGACATTGCAAGACTTTAGGAATTTCTACCGTTAATAAAGGCAAAGTTTATTAATGCACTTCAACTCGATCCGTCAATTATCCGAGTGAAATTTCCAGCTTATCAAATAAGCTTTGGCTGATGGATCCAAGTCCGGAAGAGGGTAAAAACACAACAGCTCCGCGAGGGGTACGGACGTCGCCAGTCTCGCTTTGTAATGTCAGTAGGGTTTCACCCACAGAGTTGACTGGTTCATCTCCGTGAGTCTTGTAGTACATCACCAATGGGAGGTCCCAAAGTTCCTCCGATAAACGGTAAGCGGCGGGTACTTTCTCTTCGAACCAAGCAGTAAACTTTTCCACTTCGACGGAGACATGTTCGAGTACGGGCTTGAAGGCTGAAGTTTCCACAAATTGGGCAATGTGGAAGTATTGCGGTCCCGGTAATCTATGTCTGTGTATATCCCGGTAGGCATGAGTTGAGTCTTTGTCTTCGCTCATAGTCGATGAGTTTGGTTTGTTTCAGTATGAAAACTTATCAGGAGCCTCCGGGTTACAAACTTCGGGTCAAATCGAAATTCGGAAACAGTCGTTAATTCATCAATTTTTATTTCATTTCAACCTTACTAAGGCCCATAATTTCATCGATAGACTCTGGGCCGAGCGAAAGGTATTTCAGTTCCTTTGTAGGTACCCTTGTTTCAATTTCCGATTTGGAGTAGTTCCTAATGGACAAAATTTTCTGTGATAATAAAGGAAATGAAATAGCACACGATTCAACTGCTCGTACTACTGCGATTGAATCTGAGAACTTTCTCTTTTCCGGACAATCCGTCATAGTCTGCATCACATCGAGTACAAAGTCTATCACTCCTATACCATCGAGTTGGTTCAATTGTCCCGGATTAGAGTTCCAGAATAGGGAATTCGCCATGTAGAATACTTCTAAGAGAACAGAGTGTATTCTGTTGATGACTTGAGACGCACAATTGAATTCAGAGAAACATCCTTTCTCTATCATTCTTTGAGGTATATTGTACTCTTTGCATAGGTAGAAGTTTGATAAGACAAACAAAACATCTAATTGTAATTGCGGTTCTCTGCTGGAAAGGGCAGAGTTCAATGCTTGCAAACAACCCGAGTCGATTAGTTGTTCTGCGATGGCATCGTCCGTAGAGGATAAAGAGCGCAAAATGTAAAAAGGCGTAAATTCGTCCTTACTTCTTTGGTGGTAGATCAACACAGTGATTTCAAGTAATTCAGGCAGGGAGTCAAGCAGCCAAGGAAAAAGAATCAACGTCCTCCGATAATCTTGTCGAATGAGGTTGTACACTACTCTACAAGTTGTACTACTTATTGTGTCCGTGCCCATGATGCATAACAAATCACGGTTGACAAGTTTCTTCGCTAAATCCCCGAAAATATCAAAGTCTTCCCAGGTCAGAGAACATGACATTGTGTCTATCAGATCTAATAATTGCATTCTAAACACACGCGCTCGATCAGACATGATACATTGTACCCATTGTATCAACTTGGTGCATAATTCCGAGAAAACCGTCCGATAGTTGGTCTCAGTCTTAAGTACATTTGAGATTATCCAGAACGAAGACTTAAGAATAGAAGGGTAAAGACTGGTTGAAGTTCTAAAATCAAGAGGTTTGTCTATCACGATAATTAGTTCTGTTAAAAGCTTGTCAAGGCGACTGTGGTTGGACATTGAAAACCCATCGGCGTAAGACAAGTCAACTAGAACTTTTAGGAAAAGATCTAATTGAAATTCATCAAGCCCTGGTGAGATGGCCTGACAAAAGTAATCAGCGTAACCCATATCGACTATCACATTGATGGCAGTAGGGTTGATGTGTAGTTTGAATTCGATCTGTTGTAATTTGTGAACGATCTGAGAAGGGTTGTTGGATGCTTTTAGTTCTTCCAGAAGAGTTTCGAACATTCCGTAAACTTTGGTTGACATTTTTTGATTTGTTAGAGTTTCAAAGAAATGTATTTTATATCTCAAAATGTTAAACTTCCGATTAGACAGTCTATTTTACGTCAAGGAATGTTTTCGGAGCGCGTTTATTCTACTTTAACAAGTAACTTGTGACGTAAGCATTATTATAAATTTCCTTTACAAAGACAACAACATGAGATCTAAACCCTCAGTCAAACATTCTTCATCAACTGAAAGTCACGGAGGTTATCAGGAGAACATTCCTGTTCCTTCTAAAGAGCGCGATTGGCTCACAAATACACAAGTTAAATCGGGCTCAAGAATTCTGCATGTCTACAACTCATCCGTGCAGGTTTTAGTCAAACTGTGACCAGAGAGAAAAAAAAACCCCGACTCAAGTCAAATTAAGTACTGAATAATTAAGTCCACGTCTAAGAAAGATAGTGGCCATGTTTAGTAAACTTTCAAATTCCAAGACTTTTGTTCAGGGCTTCCAGTGTTTTGTCTGTTCCACGGTTAATGTAAGTGTCATCAAATTTGTAGTTGTTCATAAATTTTGCAATCAGTTGTGTATATTGGAGGGCGTCGTAACGGGCTTGAACTAAAGATCTGGAATAGCCACGTGCTTTGCGTGAATCAATCATTCTATTAGCCACTGCTTCGACAAACGGACTTAGCCATGTGTCAGATTCAATCAAGTGACCAAATATGATGGTCTTGTCAAAATCTTTAACTTGCGGGCACTTGTCTTTGATATGACTTATGACTGTATCGATAGCAGTCTGTAAAGGGGGTGCGAATATAACGTAAGGTGCGTGGTAGACATTCGTTAGAAATACTTCTCGTGCGACCACCTCCTTAGCTCGTTGTTGTGCTGAGCTAGCTAGATTCCAAAGTGTTTTCAAAGTTTCAAGGTCTTTTACGGCCTTGTTCTTTATGGCCTCCACTTGATCAACAGGCGTATTAGGATCGAGTAAGGCGACTTTCAATGTATCAAAAACAGCCTGAATGTCAACTTTTCCAAATAAATTGTCAATGTCACGTGGGATGGTATTTTTTCGGTAATCGATCAATGCTTCATCTGGATTCTCAAATAGTTCCTGCCACTTCGTATCGATTTTGCCAGCTACAGCTCTAGCAAACCTTACTGCCGGTTCTTGTATGAATTTTGTATAGCTCTCACGATTCCATTCTGCTAGTTCTGAGTAGGTTGGTTCTTGTCCATTTTGCTCGTAGGTAGTTTCGTTGAACGCGGGGCTAAAAAAAGCAGGTTCTTCTTCACTCCAGCCGGCCGGTTGAATGTTTCCCTGTTCATCTCTTCGTGATTCTTTGTAAAATGACTGAGTACGTTTGTACTGGTTACGTTTGTCATCGTTTGAGGGTTTCTGAATAACATAAAATGTACCGCCTCCAGTTTTGAGTTCGTATTGACTTTTTTTCACGGTTTTTGGTCGACGGGGAACTTTCGGTCTTCTGATGGGTTGACGTTCAGGAGATGATGATGTTGAAATTGACGAGGTAGGTTTTTTGGGCGTCGATGGAGGTGGTTTTACCTTTGGTTTTGGGGGGTTAGATGTACCCTTCGAAGAAATTGACGACTCTTCTACTGAAGAACTGCTACTTGCAGAAGTTGATTTTTGTGGAGATTGCTTAGGATTTTGAGCTGACTCGGAGGAACTACTCTTACTTTTAGACGAGCTACTTTGAGACTTTGACGGGATTTGCTTAGGTTGTGACTTTGGACCAGATGAAATACTGCTCTCACTACTCGCTTTCGATTTAAGTTTCTCTTCACTGCTACTTCTTTTTAACGTGGATCCTTCACTTGCAGTTTGTTTTGGCGGAGGTTCATTGCCAGGTGGTTGTTTAGGTTTTTGACTTGCAAAAGGGTTCAATCGGAACATCTCGTTATTTCATATATTTATACCGATCTTGTACCAGACTTGAATAGTAGACAGTGATTTCTACTGGAAGGAAATGTAACAATAAAAGATTAAAATTTTGATCTTAAACTTGAACCGGTTTAATCATTGTGTCGATGACCATCACGTTGACAGAGTAAGTGGCAGTAGCTTTCTTCTGGACAACTTGAATTTTCTTCGGTTTTTCAATGATTTCAATAACAGGGTATTCCAATTTGATTGGGTTGGTCATGTGCAGCACGTTGGGATTCACAGTGAACTCAAAGCTGACTCCGTATTCGTTCTTCATGACCCTGGCTGGGTGGGTTTTGTCCTTGTGCAAGAGATGAGCTTTCAATGCCATCAAACTGACCTCAGACAGATCTCGGTTTTGTTTCGCCAGTGTATCTCTCAGTTCCTCCAGTTGACGATCAGTAGGACTGATGAAGACGTAGGTTCGGTTTGGTTTCAGTACAATATCACCCCTGCTTATTGCTTGACGTAGGAGGGTGATACCCATTTTGTGCATAGAATGTGATTTTGTACTCTTTTGACTCTTTGAACTGATTACCGAAGGCAAATCAGTATTTTCGACAACCTGCGGCAAATCAAGCACTACATCTTCAGTTGTCTGTACAACTGGTACCGTATTGACAACACGTAGAAGTTTGGAAGATACTTTCTTTTGCTTTGAGTTTGAAGAATCAACGGGTCGGTGTACAGGAGGTCGAATCGGGGGCAGCAATGTCGCGCGACGTGAAACCGGAGTGTAGGATCCAGAGGAATTGATTTGCTTGTGAAATATTTCCGTCTGTACATCGATGTCGTTCTTCTTGAAGAATTGATTCAATCGATGAGAGGTGATTTTGGGCTTGTGCGCACGATACTGTTCGAAGTCATGGTTAATCTTTTCAACACTTGACTTGACAATTGACTGCAACAATTCCTTTGGTTCGGCGGTACCCAAAGTGCGTAGATACTCAATCATACTGCAACATTGAGGTGTTTTGTTGACATAATTTCCAAGGGTCGTAATTGAGTCAGAACTTGACAATATCTTGGGTATGTCATCTTTCTCCACAGAGGTGTTTTCGTAGAGATTTTCAAACCGACTTTTGACATAAGAGTTGATGAACTCGACCGCTGCTGAAAGTCTCTCTGTGTTCGAAAGTTGATCGGTGAAAGCGGAACGTGGGTCGGGTGCCAAAGGTGGAGAATTGCTTGTGAAAGGCATCAATTGAGACTGAATTGTACTTTGCTCTACTAGTGTACTTTGTGTAGAGATTGGTGTATATATAGACCTTGTGTTCGCACGGTAGAGGTATAATTTTTTTTCTATTCTTTCACAGCAAGAAGTAAGACTCAGTTTTGGCTTGTCATTCAGAATTTAATAACACCTCAACTACCTTTGACCAATGTCCAAACGAAGCTCAGAAAGTGAACCGAAATCTATACCCAAGAAGGTCAAAATTCATTGTCCTAGCTTTAAGTACTACAATTTCAGCGATATTAAGGAGTTCCGCATACTATACCCGGATATCGTACCAAGGGAGAATTTATTCGGTTGTGCAAAGATGTTGACAATACTAGAAAATGAAATCAGACAACCTTTGATTGAACCGGAGAAGTATGAGTTTTTCTCTTCCTCTGGAGTAGGGTTACCGCTTAATCGTTGTCTGCATTTCTACGGTGTTTGCAGCTCTTCCAAACGCACAACAGTACTGGCATTTGCTCAGCAAGAGAAAATGAAAGTTCTCGAGCTACAGGGTACACTTGGACTAGTACCCGATGTTCACATTCCAAATTTGTACAAATTGGCACAGAGTCAACTTAGCCCAGTCATAGTTTTACTGAGGAACTTTTCCGAATTGATCGGCAATGAGTTCAACCCGCATCTTCACAGTGACGAAGTTGGCAAGCGTCAAAGTTTATTGTACTTTCTGAGTCAGCAGTTGGACAGTATAGTCCGTTCCAGGTGCCCTGTATGGACAATATTCCTGTCTGACAAACAACCCTCGGTCGACTACAGTGTGGATAAATTCTTCACCTCCAATACATACTGGAATTGCACTCAGATGGAGCTGATCAATGACTTCTTCACCGACATTGATAGATGTTTGATTATACGGGCACTGACTAAACGTTATTGTGGGAACAGTGAAATCTTCCCCTTTGATGAGCAGGAATTACTGATGTTCTGTTTCACTTACACCAAATACTGTACCTACCGCCAGATTGATACCTTCCTGCGAAGTGTATTCAGTCATTTGAAACTGACCAACTCTGAATTAACCAAAGATACGTTTGCAGATTACATCAAAGCACGCGAGATGGTAGATGTCGGATTCTATCCCAGTTATGCTGGAAACATCGCACCTTTTGTAAAAGAAAAGTAAAGCATAGAAAACATGAAACACCTTCTCAACAAACCAGTGGCTGGAAGTTTACTGGAGTATTTGATAATTGTACTTACATGGTCGGGGTTGATACTTTTGCTTTTTCGCTATAGTTTCCTCTACTCAGAGATACTTGAAATGTCTGATCTACGCATCGCCGGTGCTGTACTGAGTATAGCAGCTGGTATTTTTCACCCGTGCCAGTTATACCGCCTCAACGATCGATTCCTACAACCCTATGTCACCCTTGCACAGCTTCGCTTGGTTCACCTAACACTGCAACTCATCCTTATTGCCAATACCACTGCCATTGTCCTACTCAACGTCAAAGGACTCAATACATTTGCCTACTGGCAGCCTTTCTCAGTCTACACCGTTGTCTGTCTACCCTGGGAACTCTACTACGCTGTAATCTCACGGAAAAATCCATTCAACACTCCACCGCAACACGCTATTATCATCTGAGTAAATACCTAACACCGACTTTCCATTACGCGCGCATACATTTTCAATGATTTGTACACAATTTGTACTCAAGTTCAACTCAGCCCTGCGCGTGCTCGCGTGTCATCGCTCGATCAACACGCGTGTTCGTGACGTACAGTGTGTTCTGAAAGGTTGATGGGGCGCCCTATCAGACGAGTTTTAAAATTGTTTATGGGGGCGTGTTCTCGGTAAGCGGGCAGTCGCAAAGCTTACGAACATTATTATGTACCAAAAATCAAGGGGTATAATAAAACATGCAGAGTCATTCTCCGACTATTTCTTTCATTACCATCACATACTATACTACCCCTTAACTACTATCTACCATATTAGGAAGGTAAGTTGCGCGAAAAAGTTGGGTTGAAATTTGTACCAAAGTTGTATGTTTTGGGTACTACCGGGGTACAAATTTCAACCATTTTGTACTCGAAATTGTACTAGTTGGGTACAAATTTCAATCACTTTGTACTCAAATTTGTATTAGTCGGGTACAATTTTCAACCATTTTTGTACCAGAATTTGTACCCGGTAGTCTTGGATTCCAAATTCATCGACGGAGTACAGAGAAAGATCAGTTTAATTTGTGAATAAAATCTGACACTAGGAGTGTGTTTCTACTTGTTCGAGTCGAAACTACAATCGTATTGAGGGATTGATCTGTGTAACGGAATGGAACGGCGTAAATCATCACAACAGACTATAGCTTTTAAATGGGCAAGACCTTCATCAATTCCCAGTTTGATTTCTTCGTAACTAGGTTCAACTGGTGGAATTCTTAAGAAGAGGATAGAGTGCGGTGTATCGGTGACATGTTCCATGACCAAGATAAGTTTTGGTTGGTTTCAGTTTATTCAGTGCAGTGAATTGAAATCGATTCGCTATATTAAAGTTTTACTAGTAATAAACCTTAACTTTTTGATCATATTCTAGCACCAAACTGAAACCTCTGTCATGTCTGTCGAGGATATGGTAGATAGACTACATGTCAGAAATCATGAACGCAACGCCGAATTTGACGCTCGGTACAACAGGAGATTAGCCAAGCATTTGACTTATCTTAAAACTCTTTCTCCAGTGGATCTTAAGCCTTGCCCTGTGTGTAACGAGACAACATACAAAAAATTAGATATATGTATAGAATGCCGTCGCGCAAAACATGTAGAAAAGCGCGCACTCAGACAACAATACATGGAAAATTGCATACGGAAGAGGTATTCTAAACCCTAAGTGTGATAAATACTGTCTGTATTACAAAGATTTCAATGATTTTGTATCAAAGGGTAGTGCTTTGTGTACAGAATGATTGAATTTTGAGTGTTTACTCATTTGTTTCGCATACAAGCTTGCACCACATCGATTACAGATGCCTGCATCGGCACATCGACCTCTTCTATATCAGATTCCAGTGTTTCAGGACTTACTACCTCAAGGCCAAGATTGGTGCGATAGTAGTCGACAAGACCACGCATATCCTTCCCTCGTAGATAACCGGAAGCTTCAAGGCCGAATTTCATATACGGGGCAAGCGTTCCCCGTTCCAGTTCGCCAGACAACACTGTACCAAGTGCAATTGACATAAACCCTTTCAATTCTTGAGGTTGTTTTTTCAAATGTACCAAGGAGCTGTAGAAAGACGACATACGCACATCGAAATCAAGTTTGCCATGTGACTGTACCTCGTAAAGAATCTTAAAGTATCCAATCGCAGGTAAGATGTCTGAAAATTGAGGAATTCGTCTGACAGCCTTCTCTAGTCGGTTGAGGATAATCTTGGGCATACTAGCTAAAGACCAGTTTGCATCTTCTTGCAAATAAACACGAGCCTTCAGGACAGGTGTCTCCACAAAATTTGAATCTTTGATAACTTGCATCAACCTCCATTTGAACTCAACTCTGATCAACCCATTAAGCAACACTTGGCTGCGTAAAGGTTGATAGATCTGTGACCATGCATTTTCCAAAGCTTGGCTCTTCGAAATTGAAAATATACCCCTTGTCCATTCCGGGAATGGCCAATTAACGGTAGAAACTTTGCGATCTGAACCATGACATTTTTTAGACTCGAAACATTTGTTGGAGCAAACTCTTGTAGCGCATACAGAGCAGCTCAATGTAGTTGGTATTTTACAAACGGAGCAATTCATTGTTTTGTTTGGATTTACCACTACGATGACTAGTATAAATGGAAAAAAACTTAGATAGCGTGTTCTTTATTCGTAACAATGGTCAGAATTTCTCAAGTTCCTTCTCGAATGCGTCTATCCACGCTGAGGCTTTGTCTTGTCTACTACCGGACACGGTGGTTCCACGGAAAATAGGAGTGGAATTTAAAACAGTAAACCAACCGTTGATTTCGATCAACTTACTTCCACTGACAATTCTCACACCCTTACCGCCCCGAGCAATGTCACTGGGGTCGATGTTTTTGTAGTTCATCAACACAACAAGTTGAGCCAATAGCCGAGTTGGTGTGTCAAAGTCCGCAGGAAGGTCCAAATTACCGATCGCCTTGAAGTAGGGCTTCAAAGCTGCACACTCTGATTCAGGTAAGTCACTGAAATCGAAGTTAGCGTAGTAGGCTGGTTTCACGCACTTGACTAATCCCTTGAGTAGATAGGCCTTGTCTATACTACCAGAGGGGGTGTCTTTCTTCTCACGTTTCGGAGAGGAATCCCTCGAGCGTGACTTCTTCGCAAAAGGGTTTGTATGGGTTGGGTCCGGATCGGTCCAATCTCCCAAGGCCTTTTTGCACCGGTTGAAGTACTTCGCAAAGAGCAAACCGTAGACAGGGTGCATTATCAGATTGTAGTTGAAGTTTTCCTTAAGGTAATTACTCCGATTAACCCACGCGATCAAATCATCCTTCACCTCATTGAACTTGGCAAGGTTTGGATCGTTTGGGTGGAAAGAGGCATGTAATATGCGCTCTCCGTCTCTTTCAAGTCGATTTTCCTTCACGATATCCCAGTAGTGTTGGGTGAATCCGTATCTATTAAAATACTCCCAAGATTGAGGCTCTTCTGACTCCATAAAATAATTCATATTCTTCCAGAACCCGTGCAATTGAAGGGGGTTAAAGGAATAATTGATAATTTTCTTCGACATTGCGATGTTGTTGGTTTTGTTTTTGTGTTTCGGACTTAAAGACTGGGAAACTTTGAAGTATCGCTGAAAACGAACTTCGATTTTAATATTATCTGGGCAGTAGAAAATTTCTGATTGAACTACATTGAGGGTTTTATTGGAATGCAATTAAACAAGCTGTCCACAAGGCTGCCATAAAAAACGGATTGTCTCGGAGTATCGGGTAAATTAGGTAACCAATTTTCAATTCGAGCAACACAATAAAGATCAAGTACACTATCGGGTAGATTCTTCCATAAACCGAGGATCTGACTGGACGGGAGCGGTAGGGAGAGTAGGCTATGATAGTTATGGCAGGGAAAAAGTAGTGCAGGATTAAGTTGAACCACCATTCTAATGCTGTAGTCTCCTTTCCACCGAGATAAATCATCCAAACCAATGCCACAAATAAGGTGTATCGGGCTGCCCATTTTCCGATCACAGGGTTCGCGGTAAACAAGAAGATCCAATCCAATACCGCACTTTGAAATGAAAAACTCCCGAGAAATAACAACGTCTGTCTCAATGAAGGTTGCGCGACAAAGTAAGATATTGTCAGAAACAATGGGTAAAGTGAAAGCGCAAAAACATTCGGGGTAAACTTCATATTCGAGAAACAAGGGAATGAATTGTCGCAAATTAAATTTATTTGTCTCAGATTCCGAAAGAACGAACTATGACAACCCAGGGTGAACCTACAACCCCGGCAGAAGGGTTAAAATGGGCAACCGAACTTCGTAATCTATCGAAACTTCTGAGGCCAAATCGTACACCCGTCACTAATGAGGATCGCAAACCAGATTATGTTGCTTTGGTCAAGTTTCAAATAGAAACGGCAGTTAGGAGGGAACAAAGTTATATCGAAGATATATTCGATATCGACAATACCATAATTGATACACTTGAGAACGAGTGGTATGTTCGTCTGTCTGAAATGGACAAACAAAGATATACTTTCAAGTTTCTAGTCAAAGACACTTGAAACATAAACACTTTATGCTGGCTTTGTATTCAATTTTAAACTATCCATTCAGATGTTGTGTACCGGGCACACGCAAGTACAAAGTTCCGACTCCTTACGGCTACAGTCAGGGCAAGGCTTATTAGGGTTATTTGAATCTACCCAGTTGCTTCGGACCCTTTGCTTTTCTGCAACACATAGACTACAAACCCCACAAAACCGACAGAAGAATTCAGTTTCGCGGTGGCGCTCTCGGCAGTAAACAAATTTGTGGTGATCAATGTAAGGATCACGGACACTATGATTAGCGGGACCGCAGAGAGCAACAAAACATCTGGGTCGTCTCAATTCGACTTGTTTTTCAGGACGAGTTATAATTTGAGACTCGAGTTTTTCAACTCTCTCCAGCAAACTTTCCATTTGTTTACGCAGCAATTCTTCAGCTTCGCTCATTCTTACGAAGTAATAAACTAAAAATTTGGTATTTCATAATTATCGAAACTCGATCAATCCGAACTTCGTAGTTTCAGAACTATGAAGCTTTAAACTTTACTGAAACTTTCACACTCAAAAACAACAACAACAAACGTGAAACATGCCAAAGTTTACACCGGAACAAGATGCGAAAATCAAATCAACTTTAGACCTCACAATGGGTCAACCAACTGTCCCTTTACCAGTTGTGAAATTCAGCAAGAGTAAGAAAGCGAAAACTTACATACCAAATGGCGAGAATTTGTATCAACGCGCTGTACTTCGGATGTGCAAAGAAGGGTTCCCACTTGAATTTGAAGTACATTCTACCGAGAAATTACTTTTCACCAAAACATTCTGGGAACCGCTTGGAGTCAGCTGCACGTTGAATCTTAGCCCTGAGGGAAAGACAACTGCTCTTTTGGATCAAACCGATCCAGAAGGTTCACTACCCAGACACGTCTTCGCCGAGAGGGAGAGAAACCTTTCCGCTAAAGCGTCGAGGGAACGTTCATTTGCAGCGGTCAAAAAAATACACGAACTAACTCAAACCTACATGCACCAAATCGAAACGCTTGTAGCAGAGGCTGGGGTTTCGATGTACAAGCGCCCTGGGTTCAAGTTCATCGACTTTTCCAGGAGACCGTACCGCTGCTTTCCCCGTGCACAGCCCAATCTCCGAATTGACCAAACCCTGGAACCCGAAGAATTTACAACCGATATAGATTTCAACCCTTACCTCTGGGAATACAAGTATTGAAATAAACTTTGACACTGAAATTTTAACATTCTGGTTGGTATTCTACTTCCTTTCTGGAGATTTATCCCTTGATTTTTTTCCATTCAGGGCAAACGCTTTGTTTTTCAGTACAAACCCTTCTTCTTCGTACTGACGAATAAGTTTTTTAGCTTCACTAAGCGTATTCTTCCAGGAAAGGGTCTCTGGCTCTTTGATACCGTTAATGTAAAGCTCCACTTCATCCTTGTTGATGAACCAAATATCCCTGATATTCTCATCGTCGGGACGTTTGCGATACAATTTTGCCTTGATGACAATCTCCTCATCATGTCGCACCAAAGTTGCAAGCCTGACATCCAAACTACGTTCGCAGAACTTCACCCACTCCCGTAGTAGGTTTTTGTGATTGAACTCGCAATCCTCTACAGTACAATTCAAGTTACTCATCAGCACACATTGAGTGCACAAACCTTCTGAAATATCCTGGATTTCTTCGGCAAATGAACATTCCTCACCTTCAGCATAACGATCACCGAGGTGTTTGCATGCAGAGTAATAAAAAGTGTTCTGGTAATCGGTGCACCAATAATTCTCACACCCGGAACAAGTTGCGCCTTTGTCATCCCAACACAGTCCATCACAGTCAATGCAATGATGACTTGAACTGTCACTACCGGGGCACTCTGCGTCATCTACATACCAACAAGTTGGCAGACAAAATGGGTTGGTACATGCCATTCTCAGATAAATCAAATGATAGTTGAAATATTTAAAATATATATTCTTTCAATTCAGTTAAACTTCTTTCCAACCAAACAATGTCCAAAGCCGGTGGTTGTGACAATGATACACGTGGGCAAGCTTCCAGTGATCGCTCCGTGATGGAGAGTGAGGGAATTCGTGACAGCCCCGCCTACCATGCCTACTCCCAGACCATTCACTGTCCTGATACCCACAACTCTGACTGTGAGCGACAAGAAGCCGTCCAACCCTTCCTTGGCAAATACGACAAGTAGCTTGACGAAAAAAAGACATTCAAGTCGACGAAGAAATAAATTCACTCACTCTCTCTGTCTTGAATTCAAATAATTTCCGTAAAGAAACATGTCACACTCCGAAGACTATCTCAAGAAGATACTTTCTGATTGTGTCGAAAGTTATGACACACACACTAGCTCCCAATCTCTCATTGTAGTCAAAGAATACGTTCAAAACAACGGGGTGAATGTGAAAACCCTTTTGAAATTGAACTACTTCTGTGAATTGTATTTGATCTTAATCCGACCGTACATGACACCTCAGCTTACGTACATTGTATTACACATAATGTGCAATCTTTCAGCTGCTTACAATTTCTTGTCACATTGTTTCCCCTACACAAGTGAATTTGTTGAAAAGCTAGTACAATTCATCCCACTCCGAATTAAGTCAGAACCCACAAAGTACACCTTTGGAATAGCCGAATCTAGTTGTTGGATACTCTCAAACATACTGAAAGAAAGTCAAGTCTACATTCATCAAATTTATTCACTCAGTATAACCTGGCGTATTGAACATTTTTACAACCTTCTAAAAGCTAGATTTACGAATGAAAGTAAGTATCTAGAGACTTTGGCGGACTTGATTGGATGTCTAACAAGCGAAGCGTCATCTTCCTATGTTCACCTCAACAATTATTTTTTGGTGATTTTATGTGATCTTTTACAGAGGTCAAAAAATGCATCAACGCTACATCTAGTTTGTTTTGCTCTGTGTAAGTTACTCGATCAGTTACCGCTTGATGATTACAAGCATTGCATACCGGATTTGGTTGAATGGTTACGTTCGCAGAAGAATTTCGATCACCCAAGGATTGCCCAAGCTTCCGCTGTACTAATGCGTGCTATTTCCAATATCGCTGATGAATTTCTTACCGGTCTAATTGACAATGACATTCTCGATCTCGCATGTCGCTTGTTAAGGTACGATCCGTTGTGCAAATCTATACAACTTGATTTACTTTTCTCTTTATCCAACTTCTGTACGACTTTGTACACGGAACGTATCGACAGGTTGCTATCCCAAGAGTGTTTCGACACTTGTTTCGAGAGAACATTACACCGCACTTATTTGGTTGGCCAATCAAATAACCAAAACTTAGAACACTTGAGACTGTGTGCAACACTAATCCTCAATGCAAGGGATGATCAATTATCAGAGTTGGTAGCTCGAGGAATGACGGACTCTGTTTGCACTGTATTATGCTTTTGTCAGAACAAAGATTTCGCTTTAGAATTCATTACTGCTACATCGAAAAATAACTGCCCTGTCAAATTCACAGAAGAACAACTGAAAAAACTCGAAACACTAATTGGAAATTACACAAATGATAGATTGACCGAAAAGGCAATCTCTTTAATGGAAAAGAAAACAACCATTTTCCCTGCTATTGAGAAATTGACTTTACACGACGAATCAGTTGAAGACGTATTGTCAATCCAGTACATGAGACTTTAACTAGAAAGTGGGAACAAAAACTTAAACTAGAGGTTATGAGAATAAAATGACGTCGGGTTTTTACTTTGACTTGTATTACGATCCAATACCCAATTTCGGTCGTTTTACATCAGACTCCGCGTGTTCAAACTTCTTACGATTAAGATAAACCCATAAAAGTATATTCCCGTAATTAGCAATTATGAACTGACAAATCACAGCAACAAGATAGTTCAAGAAATGATGCCGTGGTAGTGGTCTACTTAAGACAATGTAAATCGAAATGCCTATTGGGATGCTAACACCAAAGATGATGGACGGTTTGAGCAGTGAAAGGAACACATGCATACAATCTGTCTCTGATTTCGAAGTTTTGACGAAGGTGTGTAAAATTCCAATGTGCACAAAGATTCCGATCAAAGGTGGCAATTCAATCATCGGTGCACACAATAGAATAGCAATCAGCGACAACACCCTGGGTTGCATGTTCCGATGAGTGGTATATTGTTGTGTTTTTTTAATAAATCATGTATCAAACCCAATCAATTTTCTCAGCTTCTTTGCATTCCTCTTGGATTTCACCATAAAGTTTCTTGAGGCCAGCACGGAGCCAGTAACAACATCCTACCCCAATCGGGGTAACGAGGTATAGCAAGAGTGCAAGTATAACGCAGCTCTTGTATCGAGTTGATACCAGTACGATAAAGAGAACTCCGTGAATTAGCTGCCAGCATATACTCAAAAGTCGAACATACCACAAAGGTATACCATTAGCTTTGGAGCTAGAACAGTTGCCTGGGCCCATAAGCAACATTGTGTAAGCTACTGGATACAAAAATGCACCTACGACTACTGCATTGACAAGGAAGATAACTAAGCGACCTTCTTCCAGAACTGAATTAGCAATATCGTAGATTCCACGCGATGAACAGTAAAAGATCAAAAGTAAATTCAATACGATGACAAAGAACGCTTCTATCAAACCTCCGGTAATAGGAAGCCCCAATAAAACAATAAGCTTCATTGATTCTTTTCGGAGTTTGATAAGTGAAAGAAAAATTCCGATGTAAAACCTATCGCGCTTAAATGACGTGATTGTTATGTCATTTTTTATTTTAATAAAAACTGACGTCAATATGATTACATCTTTTTTCGTTCCGAGTTTTTAATCAAAATCCGATCGAAATAATATATCACTGAGAAGTGTCTAGTTTACTCAGGTAATCTACTAGGTCAGCTCTATCTGCGACATCCAGTGCCATCTTTTTCACATCAACCCAGATTGGTGTACATTGTGAATGACCTGGAAAATCTTCGATATAGTCAGGTGAACCTGCATTCAAGGTCATACACTCGATCAAGGAGTGCCAAGCATTAACTAGTGACCTATCGGTGTCATAGCTTATCAGGCTAACCACCCTTCGATCCATCATTGTCATGCCCGTACACAACATTAAATACTCATCGAAGATGTAACCAATAGTGTAGTAAGTAATGGTCTTTTGTATGTCAAAACATCGAGCATCTGTACAGTAAGTGTACGAGGGGAGTGCACCAAAACATAATTGGTACGCCACTATCTCAACGCCTCGTTTGTCTAATAGATGCCAAAGTCGAAATAGTGTAACAAAAATCAAAAGAGTACTAAGAAACTTCCATAGTTTTGAATTCATTAAAGGTTGCTCCTCCGGACTTTTAAAAATTGAATCCGCTATAATACCACACCGACTAAAACTTAAAATAAATCAAAAAATAAGTCTGGCGGGACTCGAACCCACTTCTTCCCGTTATAAGCAGGATGCGTTGACCTGGTACGCTACAGACTCTTTAGGTTGAGATTAGACCCGGAGGGAGTTGAACCCACAATCTTCCGCTCATTAGACGGATGCTTTAACCAACTAAGCTACGAGTCTACTAGTGTAGTATCGGTTTAATATTAAGTAGTAACAGGAAGGATGGCTCGGTTTCATTGTGGTTTCGGATTTATTTCCACCTCTGCGCCAAATTTGTCATACTGTCGAACTTCGTAACCTACACAGTTTTGAAACACAATTTTGGGTGTTTTAGTCAAACTTTTCTTCCAATCAAACAATGTCAAAAGTTGGCAGCTGTGACAATCAGTTTACTAACCGAGGAGTTAGTATTGAACAACTGAATGATCTTGCGGCAAAAATACATGAACTTCAACAACATGAACTCATGGCGAAAGGTTTCGAACTACTCAAAGGAAACGCAATGACAACAGGAAACGCAATGACAACACATTCGGATTGTGTTTATTGGCTACCACCTAGTCCGATTAATATTACTCGTCCTCAGTGACAGAGGAGATGCGTAAAGAAATCACATACAAACGCAAAGGACCAAAATTAAACCTGAGTTTTATTGAACCTTCTTCTTCGCATTTTTTTCACATCGCTCAAGATACTGAACTACCGGGGCCATAGTCAGTAATAAACTCGAACCAAGTTGGAAGAAATACAAGAAAATCTTCGTTCGGAGGAGATTTAACTCGCTGTCCATACATACTAATGTCTTGCAGTCGATATGAAAAAGTTTCTCTACAAGTGGGTATCCTGTTCCAAAGTCTAACCAAACCGAGAAGAAATTGTCTCTATCCGGCCCAAATGTGAAAATGAACCAGATTACATCCTGCAAGATCGTCAAAATCATCGGTAATTCCAAGTACACGAATTTGCTAGAAAATGAATTGTCTCCGTAACGGTTCAGAAGTGCCAACATTACACAGGAATACAGAACAAAGAATACAGCGTCTTGCATGTTTTCAAAGATTGTTCTACTGAAAGTTTCAAAGTTCTATTTAATTTCAATTTGTTGAGTTTTATTCAACCTTCTTCTTCATACTTTCGAAATGTCGCTCAAGAGTCGGAACTGCAAAGGCTGCGTTCAGCATTAAACTCGAACAAAGCTGAATTACATTCAAGAAAGTCTTCGTTCGGTGGAGATTATCTTGATTGCTGGAGCATTGAAGTGTTTTACAGTCGACATAAAAAAGTATCTCTACTAAAGGGTAATCCATTCCATAGTAAAACCGCCAGGAGGTAAAATTGTCACTATCCGGACCAAAAGTGAAAATGAACCAGATCACAACCTGCAAGATTGTCAAAATCATCGGGAATTCAAAGTATAAGAATTTTCCACTTGCGTTCCAAGTAAATGAACTGTCTCCGTAACGGTTCAGAAGTGCGAACATTACACAAGAATACAGAACAAATAATGCAGCATCTTGCATGTTTTCAAAGAGTGTTTTACTGAAAGTTTCAAAGTTCGATTTAATTTCAATTTGCTGACGAAATCTTTATTTCGTTCAGTAGGTTTTCTTTGTTTCCTTGCGCGGGTGCACACTTTCCGGTTGGCTTGGATTAGTTCCAACAATTCCGGTTTTTTGTTTCCAAAGCAACCCGTTGATTTGAAAAAACGCAACTGCTGTGAACAAAAACGTATAGCGCAACGCATTCAACGCAGGTGTATCACTGGGGTCGTAGTGATCACCACTTTTGATTCCGAGAAAAAACGGTTCGCTTGTACCATAGACGGAAACCAACTTTGTACCCCATAGAAACGCAGCGATTCCCGACATGAGGTAGTTGTAGGTCGAGGTAGTTTGACCGGTGAACCGAAGATACAAGTACAAAATAGTCGGTATCAAAATAAGCAAAGTGTAAATATCAAAAAATCCAACCTGGCTCATTGGTGTCAGAATGTGAAATGAAACACTAAAGAAAAAATACTTTATTCAGTTTCCGGTTTCGGTTCGTCGACTTTCACAATTTCGGGCTTTTTCTGTTTGACAATCAACCCTGTACCGTTGGTACGCTTTTCCCAGCAAACTGAACAAGCAGACGTGTAGGTTTCATCACCTCCAATTTCTTCTATTTCGGTAGAAGTACTGAGAACATTATCTTTGTAGATTATTTTCAATGTAGTCTCGGCTGACTCTATTCCACAAAAAGAACAAGTAGAGGTGATCCTGGTAAGAACAGCACTTTGTGGAATAAGATGAACCCATGTTTTCGTACCAGGTTGTGCATTTACAGGCCAAAGATCTCCAGTAAAAGCTGCATCCAAAAGGGCGATAAAAATGCGCTTCTTTTTCAACAGTAGTCTCATCACTACTTCGTACAAATCAGGAAAGAATGATGCTTCGTCGATTCCAATGACTTCATAGTGTTCGAGGATGTCTTCGATCTCGGATAGAGTCATGCAAGGGCAACTCGTGTGTTTTTCTCCGTCATGAGAAACAGCCATTGCCTCGGAGTAACGGGTGTCTTTCGCATATTTGACTAGGATAACCTTCCTTCCTGCCTTTGCATTTGCATCCAGGTGTCGGAAGAGTATCGTAGTTTTCCCTGCGAACATTGGACCGCATATTATCTTCAAAAAGCGACGCACCGCAGTTCGTTCCTCCAACTCATCATGTTCGATTACCCTTTGATGTTTGAACTTGTAATCGTAGCGACCGTCATAGGGTTCTGACATCCTCTTTTGAAAGAAAGTGACTTAGACAAGTGTCAATAAAAATTACTAAACAAGTATGGGTGCGTTCCGAAGTTTAACTTTTCTTATTGCGTTTTGCTTTCTTTTCCTTGGCTTGTGATTTACGCTTCTTTTCCAAATTGACTTCAATAGGTATTCGCATTCCTTTCTCGATAATCCTCTGGACTCTAGCCCTGTTGATACCACTTTCGCTCCATAACATAGACACAACAGTATCCGCGCGTTTCTTACCAATATGAGCGTCGGTGTTGTTTTTGGTTTTGTACTGTGTACCGACGAGATCCTCCGGTGTACAACGGGCTACGAAATCCGCCACCGATTCGTAATTACTGGCAATATTCTGAGCAGCTGACGGAGTGATACCAGGAATGATTTTCAAAGTCTCTGCCAGGAAGTTCTCCGGTTTGACTGTATTCTTTTTGCCACGGAATTCGCGATACATTGCTAGGTGCAAACCAACCAGTTCGTCAGTTGAATTGGTCTTCGATAGCAAGTGCCTTCTTCGCAATAGATAGTGAACAGTTTCCTCAATGTTCTTTGTGTGTACAACGCAAATCCCCAGATCAACCAAATCACCAGCCATTCGCATAAAGTAAGAGTCCGGTACCGAGTCACCGATCTCGATGATATAAATGCAGATAGTATCTGGGTACTCCTTTCTGAACTGTAGCATTCTAGCCTTCTGGTTATTCCATCTATTCCCATCGTCGCTAATTGACGCGCAAAGATCTTGATAACTCTTCCTCTCGATTATCATCCTAATGCTGACATCGTCATCCTCGGGTTTCACCTTCATGCAAACAGCATAATCTCCAATTGGCAAACGGTCGGAAAACACAGTTCCTCGTTGTACAGTCAATTCTGGAATCTTTTCAACTGCCTGTAAAAATTCACGAGCTAGTCTCCCATCTTCTCTGTCGTCGACGTAGAGTCTACAACGCCCATTTGTCTCAGCTGTACGCTTGGCGAGGAGTTCTGCTTCATTCATCTTTTGCCCACCCTATGCTACTTTGTGTTGAAATCTTTTTTAATGAAAGAACTACAACGGTAACCTTTCAAAACATATCCATATTATTGTAGTGAAATTTGTAAACAATTACGCATTTCTCCAAAAGTTCATCATAGGGTTCGTACTCAAAACAGAATGAATCCGCTACGCATTTCTTCCTGATCCAATTTTCTGTTTGTTCAAGGAAAAATCTAATCGACCCCACTTTCACCTCAATGGCTGTGGCAAATGTACAAGCAATGTAGGCTAAATCTTGAACTTCACCGATATTGTTGAAAACCTTGACTCCAACCCGACAGGCTGTAGGACAAGGTCGTTGAATAAACAAGGTTGCAAACAAAATCGAACTGGCCTCGATACCGCAACGAAAGTAGTTCGAAATAGTTGTGTCAGTTTCACCCGGTATAAACTCATTCCAGATGTCCAATACCCCTCCGAGTATCCAATCACAGAGTGACAGATCTTCAGCTGTGAAACTCCAGTTATAAGCAGTACTCCCGAACTCTTCTAATAGACTTTCCATAACTGTGATTCCTTTGCATGGAGTTTGGTAACAACCGAAATCGGAAGTTGCAGATTCACGAACGCTGTTGACATGTCTTCGGTTTCTCTCCCTTTCAAAAAGTAGCTTCTCCACTACGGGATTGTACTGCATTGAATTGGAGATTCCGTTGGCATCAGAGTAGAGGGTAAATCTGTCACATACATCGTAAAGTGAAAATCTTCCGACTCCAACAGGGGTGGTATCAAATACATAAGCTATGGAATTGAAAGCTTCGACCTGCTCATGAACGTATCGTCGAAGATTTTCACTGTGGGAAACCGAGAGTAGAAAGTCACCACCTTGCGGTCTGGGCGGTATAGCAGGAACCAACCGCTCCAACAACTCTTTTTCTAATGCACTATTTGAGAATATTAGCACTTTCGGAGATTCATTGACTACTCTCATAAAGTCTATCCATTCTCTAAATAAACGTAGAGCTTCGAAATTGACAGCAACCCAGTGTAATCTACTGAAATACCTGGATACGTGGTCCCGCCAAAGGTAGTTGCTATTCCTTATCTCGCGGAACAACATAAGTTCGGGCGAGATGTTCAAATCTCCAAGTTCGCATTCCGGTACCAATTCATAGACTGAAACACCGTTGTACCGACTCGGTTCGCATAACTTTGCAATCAATCCGAACACTCTATTTTCAAGAACTTGCTCAGGTTCGGTGAACTTGCAGCATTGACAAGTAAGATCCGTACCTATACTGGCGCAACAGCCCAGTATAGTCCGAGCACGACATGTCCGAACCTTGACACGGGTATTTAGCAGTGACTTCATAGATTCAGTCAACTCAGAGTCGGAGTAAAACAGCTGGTAGAGTTTTCTCTTCAACTCTTCACTAACGGGTAAAACCTCAGTGTCGTAGTTCGATCCATACTTCAATAAAGCTGAAGTAGACTTCGGGGGTGGTAACTTTGGACTAGCAAATTCCGTGATACTACTTTCTCTGGTTGAAAACATTTGTTTCTGACCACCGAACTTCAAACTTACACTTTCAAAACATGACCTCAGAATTGTATTGTCACAATTTCATCACCAAACAAACTTCTTTCCAAAACATTATTTCTCAAAAACCAAAAACATGGGAAAGCGAAACAGCCCAGAACGATCACCAAAGGACAAGAAGAAAAAAAAGAAGGAAAAAAAGCACCACAAATCAAAGAAACGTGCTGAACTCACCCTCGTTGATGCACCTAACTTCTCAGATTCCCCGAAAATCTACAACATTTTTGCACTTTGTGCAGAATGCAATACTGTAAGAACCGGGTTGATTCCTTCGGAGAAAATTACTGCTCAACTCAATTACCTGCTCTGTAGTATTCGTGTTGAATCCGGTACTTTCGACACTCCTACAAATTGTGCCGAAGTTGCAGACCCTCTGGAGATGGCCAGTCGGATACTCTTCTATCACCTTCTAGATAACTCCAAGAAACATGAATGCCTTTCCCGTATCGATTTGGACAAATTTCCTGACATCGGCTGGTCGAAGGATAATTCCCGTGGTTCTCTCTCCAAACTGGACCTGTTCGCTTCCAACTCCACCAGTGCTACAACCACTCAGTACGGCGGTGAAGTACTCCCGCACTTGCACGGGATAACATCCAACCGTTTCTGCTACATACCCAAGGGAACTATATTTGTGCAAATCTCATTTGCCATAACCTCTGACTGGCTGTTGCATATCGGAGACTCTTTGAAAAAGAAGCGCAAGAAATCCAAAAAGGAATCCATATCACTGGATTAAACTGTTTTGACAAGCATTTTAATGTATCAACTCGTTTTTGTTTGTGGGTTGGGTGATTAATCAAGCTTAGGGGGCTTCTGAATCGAAGTAACGCGAACAACCAAGTACCAAGCAGCAGCTGCAAATCCAGCTCCAATGAAAGTAGGGACCAAGAAAGTAGCATGAGGCTGGTCACTGGACTTGCCATGGTACATCATTGTACACAACGCCAACATAGGGTTGAGAGGGGAGGAAGTAGCCTGGTAAGAAATGAGAGTCGCCACCATCGAGCCGATTCCAATGTACAAGCTCTTGAGGGATTCCTTGCCAACTTTGACGAACTCCAAATGCATAGCGAGGAAGGTAGCAGTCTCAATGAAAGATGCAAGGAATAGCAAACTTCCTGCTCGAACGTGGGCAGTTGCACCGGTACCATAGATGTAGGGGAAACCGGACGAAGTGTAGAAACCTCCAAGATCAGGGAAGCCAAGATTTCCAGTCACCTCAAGTTCAGAAGCCAGCATGACGATGATCAACGAGCTGACAAAATTTGCCACTAACTTGGTAATCAAAATAGCAGTAGCAATGGTCCAGTTTTCCATCTTTCCGTATCGGTACTTCATAGGGAATGAGTACGAGTCGGGGAGAAAGTAGCGAGCAATGGAGATGGTAGGGTTTGCATCGCAGGATAGACGATGAAACCAAATGTGGGAAAGCGCTGAGCCACCGAGGACAGTCAAAAATAGGGGGGTAAGTCTGTGCAAATTTGTCACAAGTCCAGAATCGGCACGGATCATACCAATCACCAGTAGAACTGGTAGCCAACGGATGAAGGGGGAAAGAAGCTCACCGACTGCGACCGAGATAATCTCGTAGTACTGACTTCCTTCTTGAACGTTTTCAGCTACCCAACCAAACAAACTGGGAACAGTTGTGGGGTAACGCTTTGCGGTTGAGTATTTACCATTTTCGTCTTCTGTCAATTTTTCACGTAGAAGGGTTGCCTTGGCGCTGTAGGTCGCAAGATTTTCACCTACTTGACCCGTGCTTTGACCCACATTGGACTTAGGTTGCTCTTCGTCTGAATATTTGTACAAGGGTTTCTTGCCTTTGTCAGCCATGTGGAAGAGTTTCTGCTTATCATCTATTGTGTTGTTCAATTACAGTGAGTAGTACAATGTGACATATTTAACACAGTTAAAAAATTAACTACTGTGTTTGCTCACTCTAAAGATAAGTTTATTGAACTTTAGGTCTGAATCCAAGAGGTCGGTGGTGTTTTGCATGTAGAAACAATAATATCGAAAGTATGGGTGCCAAAATTATTGTTTTGTAATAAGCAGAGAAGGAGGGTATAAAAGCCACCAAGAATGAAACCACAGCAGCTATCAACAACTCAGACCAGAATACCCAGTACTTGGACTGTTCTTCCAGGTTATTATCCTTGACTCGTTCAGCGCAAAAGAAAAACGACCCGATGGCCAAAACCCAGGTGAAACAAAGCACCGCAGCTAATGCAATTCCGTAGGGGTGGTTATTCTCGATAATGACGTTATCTATTCCATAGAAACAGAAAAAGAAAGTCAAAAACCCCAGTGACAAGCGTAGTAGTTTGCTCATATCCTCAAAGAAATTCAGCTTAATTCGTAAAACTTTCGTCAACTCCATACCAGAGCCCCAGACTAGCCACCATCCCACGATATTACCCATAGCCAAGTGCCAAACCGCTTCGTACCAAGGTAACCCGAATTCAAAGTAAGTTGAAGCAAGTATGAAACACCCATGGTGTATCAACGACAAGGGTAGATTCTGGAATGAAATCACAGAATAGAATCCAAAGAGAAAGTACATCACCCATCCATGCGAACAAGCTAAAAGTGCATCGGTAATATCACACTTTGGATAAAACAGAAACCAACTCATCGCTCGAAGTTAAAGAAATAACATCTTTACTTTGCATGTTAAAACGAAATCCTACACGATTGCCAAATTTACTAAGTAATTGATTTTCAGGATCTTTTGCCGTTCAAAGCATAGCCCAGTTTGATAGCACTAGCATGCAGTGCTGCTTTACTTTGCACGTTACTCATTTGATACAACTCTATGATTTTCACAACGAAAACACCGAATTGGGCTTGAATGTTTTTTCCTGCTAGAGGTGCGTCACTTTTCCACATTCGAATCAAATTCTCTTTCACACCGTCAAAGTCGGACTGTTTCAGTCCTGGCCTGCACAACATGATGAAGTTCTTGATTGAAGTTTCCATTCCATCAGAGTTCTTTTTGTGTTCACCTGCAAACAAACGGGCTAATTTTTCGATTTCCTTAGTGAAATCGGTTGACAGACCTTTGTCTTGACTTTCCTCTATGTTGATGATTAGATTGGCCAAATCCGACATCAAAGTTACATAGTTTCCACGCCCAATGATACGTGAGAAGTTCACCTCGATTGGAGCAAATTCGACAGAGTTTGCGAATTCGTGTTCATCATCCTCCAGCTTTGAGTGGGGATCACGTTCAAAACATTTGTTTGAACAGTAAAACACCCTTTCGCAAACACATCGGTATGCCTCCTCTACAGGCATATTCGTTGTGCACATTTCACAGGAAACTTCACTCATCCTGTTTTGATACTGCTACTATTGATTGCGGGTATAGAATTGCTGTATATATAGCAGAAGGGGTTTGGTTTTTTTAGTAACACTTTCAAAAAGTAGTGTTTAATGTTTCGTATAATTATCATCATGATTGTAGTAAAGCCACAGATAGTTTGGTAGTATTCCGTAGAGTGTAATCAGAATACCGAAAACTACAAACACTCCTCGTAGGGTCTCTATCGTGAGAGTACCGGACTCTGCGAGAAAGCTGGAAAACAATCGCGCGAAAATACTCAACACGAGAATTGTAGCAGCCGGTGTAATAAAGTTGGACAATAAAGAAAGCTGAGTTTTGAAGCTGTTGTACTCGATTTTTTTTGTCAAGTTACTGATGTAGAGTGTAAAAATCAACACCATAAAACTTCCCATCATAACTGCCATTTCATTGTGTATATTCACAAACACCATCAACGCCGTAACAATCAGCAGTGTAATCGTACCCTTGCTTTTCTCCCATATTTGGGTTGTGGATACAAGGGCAGCTGTATCCATTGCTCTGTGCACTGTAGATACTAAACTAATAATGCAAGGTTTATTCTCCGGATCTGTTCAAGAGGGCGTTAATTCGTGCAACCTCGTCATCTGCAATCTTTGCGTATTTTTCAGCAAGTAAGGAGTCCTGAGTTTGACTTGGTTTCGAAACAGTTTTGAAAATGATGTCAGCTTTCGGCTCTTGTGTAACCGCTGAAACGTAGTCGTCGAATGGATTCTGAACTGGAGGGTTCAACTTTGTGGACACTGAACGCAGCCACGAAGCTCGGTGTAGTTCAGGCGCAGCTCCGGAAAACTGGGGTATCGCTGCAACCAGAGCTTCATCATTTTCAGCAGGACTGAGCTTGTCATCGTACTTCCATTTTCCTCTGGCCTGTACCAAAAGAGCCTCGTCGATGTTATCAGATAACTTGGCACTGCTTGACTTTTTCTTGCTCATTTCTGCGGTGAAACTGCTCTAAAAACAAAGACGCTATGCAACTGAACTGTATAGGTAAGAAAATTTCTATCCACTTCGGAGTTAGATTACCATGACAAAACATAGTAAGAAGGGTAGAAACATCAATCCAAGTGTCATTAGAAACACAGTTGAACCAACTAGAAAGCACCCAACCATTACAATATCCAAGCATTCACAGATGGCGAGTAGAAATGTCATTTTCTTCAGTGATAACCTTTTGTTTCTAATTTCTATATTTTAGACGATCGTTATTTCTATTTTCAAAGCCAATAACCTTGAATGTGCTGCCGTTTCTCCTCTTCCTTCACTTTCAATGACGCATTCTACACTGGTTTCATAGGCTATCTTTTTCTATTCTTTACAATAGTCAAATCCTACAACGATTTCCGAGATCTACAAATTGAATTGGCTCTAACGCCGACACTTTCGGGACAATTTGACATCTGTCAACACTTTGCAAAAGACGCTGGTTTATCTTGGATTGGTAGTTGGTTTATTTCGCTGTTGATTTCCACAGTGTTCAACAACATCTATTGGACCCGTTGCAGATCCAGGTCGAAGCGGAGATGAATGGTCACACAATTCGACATTTTAACCGATCACTTACTAAAAATATTTTTATTATTACCAGTTCAGTCGGTCAAACGAACAAACAAGGAGATGTTTTCTGCACTTCGAAGATTAGCACCGTCTGTAAGAATTTTGCGCACTCAAAGGGTTGCCAACTTTGCTACTGAAAACACCGCCCTAAGTGATTATGTATTCTCAACAAAATACGCAAAAGTCCTCCCCTACGGTGCTAACAGTTCTCGCTTGGAGAATTGGACTGAATGCATCGACCGGGTAATTGGAATGTACTCTGAGCAGTACAAACAACACCCAGAAGTGTTGAATGAACTCAAACGCATCACCCCACTACTTTACCAAAAGAAGATTCTCCCGGCCGGTCGTGTATTGCAATTTGCAGGTCAAGCAATTTTGCTCAATAACATGAAGGGATTCAACTGCACTTACGTTGCTATCGATGAACCTCGCAAGATCTGGGAGGGAATGTACAATCTACTCTGCGGAGCAGGGGTGGGAATTTCTGTACGAAAGGCGCACATCAGCAAACTCCCACGTGTCAATTTTCACGGTGGAAAGGAGAAGTTCGTTATACCCGATACAATCGAGGGTTGGGCTGAATCTGCCCGATGTCTCACCAACGCGGCATTTGGTCTCGGTCCGATACCAGAGTTCGATTTCTCAAAGATCCGTCCGAAGGGAAGCCCCTTGGTTGTATCCGGTGGTATAGCACCTGGTCCAGAACCGCTACGAATCGCATTAATCCAAGCAGAGAAAATCTTCCGAAGCAAACAAGGTGATCAATTGGGTTCGGATGATATACTCGACTTGATGACAACACTTTCGGGTGCAGTGGTTTCCGGCGGGGTTCGACGGTCTTCCATGATTTGTCTCTTTGACAAAGATGACAAGGCGATGCTTGCTGTCAAAACAGGAGAGTGGTGGAAAACACATCCCAATAGAGCATTGTGTAACAACTCTGTTGTATTCCATCCGAGTCAAAAGTCTGAGGTTTACGCTTTCATTGAGGAACATCCTTCTATATTCGAGTACGGTGAACCTGGAATTATCTTTCGAAACTCCCTGGACTACGGTACCAATCCCTGTGCAGAGACAGCCTTGATGGATGAAACAAGTTGTTGCCTGAGCGACACTATTCTTCCAAACCTTACACCAAGACAGTTTCCCGAAGCGGCACGGGCAGCTGCGTTCCTCGGAACACTGTCTGCTGGCATGACTAACTTTCCCTTTCTAAGCAAATCTTGGAAGCGAAGTATGGACAGAGACGCGTTGATCGGAGTTTCACTCAATGGTATTGCTGCTGTAGATTACGAACAATACAATTTGGCCGGAGTTGCACAGCAAGTTGTGGAAGAGAACAAGTTCTGGGCCAATGTAATCAATATCAACACAGCGGCTCGTTGTACATTGACTAAACCCTCTGGTACCCTTGGTCTTCTTGCCGGAGTTCCTGCTGGTGTTCATGATTGGTTCGCCAAATATGCAATTAGAGGCTGTGTGGAAGCACGGAATACCCCAACTGCCAAGTATTTTATGGAAAATTTCCCAGATGCTATCGAACCTCATCTCACCAATCCTGATAACAATATCTTCATCAAGTTCCCCTACAAAGCATCCAATAATCGAACCCGTCATGCTCCCGTGGAGGAGTTTTTGAACAGAGTCGCTTATGTACAAAAAACTTGGGTTCTAAACGGTCACAACCGAGGCGAAGATTGCCACAGTGTCTCAGCTACTGTGAACTTTAGTAAGTCGGATATACCGTTTATCAAGAAATGGCTCGTCGATCACTCTGAAATTGTCGGAGGGGTGAGTTTCATTCAACACAACCCCGCTGTTTCCTACAAACAAGCGCCGTTCACCGAAGTCAACAAAAAGGAATATGAGAAATTAGCCAAATACATGAAGACAGTTGACTTCAGTAAAGTGCATGGCAAGAACTTAACCAGAGTAATTGAAAGCCAATGTGAATCTGGGCGCTGCGAGGCACAGTTGAACTTGGATAGAAAGAGAGACTGACACTTGAATACAGTAAAAGACTCGATCTTACAATCAACGTTTATTTTTTTTACAATTCTATGTCTTAAATCACAGTGTGCTTCATTCTGGAAAAAGCGAAACCGGTAGGAATCTTCTTAAAATTCAACGGAGGGATTTTCAAAATGGGAGAGTGTACAAAGGGTACCAAAGTACGATAGTCCAGTGACATCAAAACCTGTTGTAGGCCAACTCCTAGGATACGCTCCAGTCGCTTCGGAAAAAAGAAAAAATAGTAAGCAAATAAACTCGATTCCTTTCTAACTTGTAGGAGAGGGTCGAAGAGGAAATGAAACAAATCCAAAAACGTAACTTCGGTTGCTAGTTTTTCGGAAAGTATCTTTTCCAAATTGATTTGATCTTCCGCTGCTGAATTGACTTGAGTTTGAAGTAAGTCAAGATACTCTCGCATCTTCGAGATATAATCAGAGGTGGTACAATTTTGTGCAGTGAAAGTAGGCAGCGTTTGGATCTCGAAAAATACGGGTTCACTTTCAAAATTCACGTTTGGACAAAATTGAGTTTGACTAAACATAAACAGTACAAAGCAAAGCCATTGTTCAACAAGATCCGTAACGCATTCTTTTGCATCAAATTGCGATTCAATGAGCAGAAATTTCCTCGGGTTCAATTTCAAGTGTCCAACCGGTTCGGGTAGTTCAGAAGGTGTCTCCAATTTTCTCTTGAAAAACTCATAAAACTCTGGATTCAATCCGCTTACTAAACCCTCCTTGGGTTGTAGTAATAATTCCGGCGGCATCTGGAACAACGGAGTATCGGGCAAAACGGGTACCTTAGACTCAATAGCCTGAAGAAGTGCATTCATAGCAGCATTTTCACTGTTCGACATTTCTTCCGTAGGGTTCGGAATAATTTCCAATTGTTCCGTAGAATGAAAGGGTATCGGGTATAATGGAAAAATATCAAAGAAAGAATTCTCTGATCCTCGGTCACGATGTTTGACTTTGCGGTTCGGAAGTACACTTGGTTTTTGTGTGTCGTCCAAGTTTCCAGCCAGGAACTGGTCGTGTCTTTCCAAATACGCGGTCAACCATTCTACGACCTGTATTCCGTCAGCATCCAAGGGCTTTTTAGAGTCGTTGCATTCTGGACACAATGAGTTCCGTAAGAGAAAGTTCGATGACTCGTATCGAGTTCGTATAGCACCAGCTGATATTTTGTTGTGTTTTTTGATAAGTTCTCCACAATAAGTTCCGGTACATTTACACTTCAAACAATTCCAACGGTGATTGAGCTGAGCATAGCTTCCCTCTCTTTTCAAAGCTTTCCAACGTTCGGTTCTGACAAGTCTGAAGAGTAAACTTTGAAGTTCGGATACTTGCATCGTTCAAGATTTCTATTTTTGAGGACTTCAGGAAGAAATTTCCTTTTCTAGGTGATGGTGAACTTCGATGTTTATGAAAGTTTGGAACTTCTAGGGTTCAGCTGTCTGTTCATCAACTTGGCTGCCATACTTTCAGACTTTGCTCGGTCGGGTAAGAGGCCAGTTCTAGCTACGTACAAGGCGATGATAAAAGGGTCTTTGGTCCGAGGGGCTACGATACTTCGGTGCGTAGAAGTTTCCATATTTTTTTTCGACACTGAATAACTACCGAAAAGGGATTTCAAGAACTTCTATACGATCCGAACTTCGGATATCATAAATAACAAGCTACTTTTTTTATTCAAACAAGATTGTGTTTTTCTTCTTCGCTACCATTCCTTCTTTCCATTGTTCTTCAGGACTTCCTTCTCCGAACACTACTTTCACCACCTCAATGTTCAATAGCTTTCCGTAATCAACATTGGGAAATGTAAAGTTTTTCAGGCTGGTTCTTGGGAATATCCACTGGTAGAACTCTAGTTTTTCCTTTTGTATTTCACTGTCTTTGTAGACGTTTGGATGTCGAGGTGATGCCATTTTCGCAAATAGCTGATAGCTGTCCACAGCAATCCCACTGACTGCTTCGGATGTCGCAAAATTCGGTTGAAGTTTGAGTTTGCAAAGTTGGACAAGGAATGAGTAGAACCAATGATTTCGGTCCACATTCATACTAAACCGAATGGTATCCTGCCCTGCGCGATAGGCAATGACAAACTGCTCCGTTGTTAACGCAGACCCTTCCATAGTAGGCTTTAGGTTTACAATTTCTGTTGAAAGAGAGGGTATATAGAAAAAGAGAAAAAACTTTATCATTACTTCAAAATTTTGAAAAAAATTGGCACGGATTTTCCAGCTCTGACTATTCTCGCATAGTCTTGCAAAGATTGGTACAATTGGGTTGACTCGTCTTGAGAAGTTTCAACAGTATCCACTACCGACTCAACCGAATTGTCAGAATCCATTACTTAGCTGTCCAAGTTGATTTCTCTTGTTTGTGTTTTTTTTGATTTGAATTTCAAATATACAAAGTTTGACAAACTTACTTACCGTCGAAGTTCGAATTGTCGTTGATTTTCACTTGAAACCTCAAAGTTTATTAAAGTTTCACGCCCTCCTTCAAAGAAATCCTGGTTGCGATGACTTGCTTGACCTCGAATTTGTCTTCTTCCCCGGCTAGTTCCGCTTGAATACTCATGAGTAAAGAGTTATCCTTCGTCCCTCTCAGTACGTCTTCAGTGAGGGTGAACCCATTTCCAAAGAATAAATGGGAATTCCAAAGGAAAACATCATCAAGGATCTGCAAATGGGAGTTATTCGGTTCCTCTTGTAACATTGCCGCTGTGACCGAGGTCGCGTCTGTACAAATTTGATCCACCAAACACTCTTTCTTCACAGCGCGAAAAGAGAGTGACTCTGGAACAACGTAAGCGCTGTAGCAATCAGGGTCCTTGAAAACAGAGTGATAGAACGGCATAGACTTTCCAGTGGGAAAGAATTGGATAAGTGGAATTCCTTGGTTCATATGACGGATCATTCGGGACCAGCCTCGTGCCCAATGGATCGAGTTCGGCCGAGAACTCTTTGGACGAGAGAGGTTAATTCTTTCAACCTCCTCCAAAAATGCACGACCACCAGAGGAGGTGTAGCCCATGTTAAGACAGAATTGATTCACTATGGCTTGTACCTCGTGCGAACCATAATGATGAACAAGCGAGTGGATTGAAAACATGTACGCCAATGCAGCATCCGAAAACTCACCTTTGAGCCACTTGTCAGGGCAGTAAGTAGCCATGAAGTCTTCGGCGCGCATTTGCCAGTTATTCCATGCCACCAAGTTTTTGAATTGGTCACCAAGGGATTTCGCGATGTAATCCTCCAATTTTGGGAAAAGGAGGGGTTTTACCGAGTTAGGTGTGTTATCCACTGGAACTTCGGGTTCTGACTTGACTTTGCGCACGGGAGAGGCTGAGCGACTTCGGGACTTGGGTACAGGGGAGCTAGAGCGGCTACGAGACTTGGGAGCTGCTTGAGACATTGCTTGAAAGTTTGAGTTGTTGATCGTTTGAAAGTGTTAGTTTCTGAAGTCCGGGAGACCGGATTCCGTACTTTACCTACCAGACGAACTTCGATACCCCCCACAAGGAACGAAGTTCGAATTCGGTGAAAGTATAGAGGAGTCCGAGTTTTAGACTTCAAACAAAAACCTCAACAAGAGAACAAGATGAAAAGAGCAGCGAGTGGAAGTATGGAGACCCAGCCTGAGCGTGATACTTTGGAAGGTATTAGGCAGCAACTTAAGCACGACGGATTCGCTAACGTACGCGTTATGCCCGTGGAAGAAGCCGAACGGTTTGCTGATGAACTTTGGACTTGGCTTGGAGGATTTGGCACGGGTATTACACGAGATGACGTTTCTTCCCACACCTACAAGAATTGGCCTCCGAATATTCACGGACTTATTCAACGATTCGGAGTTGGGCATTGCAAAACTGTGTGGGAAATCCGTTGCATGGAGAAAATCCGTCAAACTTTCGCCGGACTTTGGAATTGCAAAACCGAGGATCTTTTGGTGAGTTTCGACGGAGTTAACGTCGGAAAACCTTACCCCGCGGACAAGTCATGGGAACACCTTGACCAAGCCAAGGAGGGGAGCGAATTTCGATGTTGGCAAGGGTGTGTTTCGCTAACAGATACTGATGGCGGGCTTAAGTTCTACGGTGGCTCGCACAAAGTTCATTCAGAGTATTTCAAGAAACAAGCAAGTGGAGACATTGAAACCGGGTGGCACAAGCTTACCGACGAGGACAAAGCGTGGTACTTGAAGCAGGACGGTGTTACTTCGGACTTCGTACCCAGTCAAGCCGGATACTTGACACTTTGGGATTCCCGTACTGTGCATTCGGGAAAACGCCCAACTTCTGGGGAATCTCGTGTTTGTGTCTACGTTTGCTACTCCCCTTGGAATTCGAATTGTGCTCCGAAAAAACTTGAGAGTGAACTTAAGAAAAAAATTGAGGCCTTTGAGGGTCGCCGTATGACCAAGCATACCCCCATACCTGCGCGACTTTTCGGAGAAGGTTTCCAGCATCACGGACACCCGGAACTCTTGGAAATATTCAAAAAACAACCCACTATTACCGATGCAGAGGTGACTTCGGTAATGCGCGGACTAATTGGCTACACGCACTTGGAAAAATTGCGAGGAAAAAAATAAAACTGCCGAAATTCGATTAGAGGTTCTATTGTTGAAGTTACTTTGGAAAGTTCAATCAACAAAACCTTCAAACAATACATGACCACCCAAGGGAAAGTTCAAACCCCGATACTTCAATACTTTCAATCCAGACCACCGGTAGTGAAACCAGTCCCGGTTGACCTCAAAATTCCACTAAGTCAAACTCAAAAAATAGTTTACGTTGTTACCTTGACCAATGGGTTCCAATCGACTTTGCATTTCAGTGAAGAGAGCGAAGCAATCGCTCATTGCAGTAAATTAATTGCCAACCCTCTATTCGACTACATGTCGGATTGGCATGATTTCAATGCCCAAAACAATCGATCCATCTGCACTAGTATAGGATACACCACTCCGAGGGTGCCTTTTTTCCATTCTAGTGAAACTGCACAGAAACTTGGTGAAGTCGAGTAAAGTGAAGATGCCAAGTTTACTTTAAGTTTTCACTTTCAATGCTTATTGAATTGTCCTGATAGACTAAGTCAAACCACACATAGCGTTCTCTGACGGCCAACACTGTGCCCATGTCCACTAGTGATTTTATCTCTGCCAATCTTTCTTTGAAATTGATATGTGAGTTAGGATCGCATTTCACAGTTTCAAATGCCTTGGCTAACCATATTTCAAAACGGTCATCGAACTCATTGAAGATTGCATCAACCGAGGCGAATTCGTGGTCTTTTTTCTGGGATTCTGTATTGGTGTAGACAAAGTCTCCCTCGACATCGATTACCCATTGCTTTTGATCATAATCCAAATACGCCGATCTACCCCAAAGATGGGCAGTCTTGGTTCTATCATGCTTGCACAGCCAATTCATACCATGGTAACTTTTCGCAATGTAAGGCGTTGGTTCAAACCCATGGAACATCAAGTAGGCAAACCAAAGTATGTAGAAATTTTCGATAATCATGATTTGATGTGTGTTGATTGTGAAAGTTTGACTCTGGCGTTTTGCAAATCAAAGTAAACTTTCAAACTACTCGAATAGGAATTCAGAGGAAAAATAAACATTCGAACTTCGATTTCTATCATACTTTAACAATTCCCTTGTCAAAGTTTGACAGTTTCAAAAACCTCAAACCATGGCACGTCACAAAGCAACCGCAAGGCCCATAGTTCCTGGTGGAAAGAAGCGAACTCCTCCGGCACCTTTACCGCATATCCCAAGAGATAGTTCACCTGTAAGAAAAACAACCCCGTCACCGCGTCAACCTCCGATACCTGCTTTAACTCCAGCAACTGAGGTCAAGTCCAAGGTGGCACCAGACGAAAAAGAAGGAGACTTAATCTATTTTGTTGAACTTATTTTGCACCGAAATTTTTACCCAGCGATAAGCAAGCTTGACTTCTACCGAACCCTCGAAGATGCAAAACGCAAAGTCAATTCGATTATGACGGATCCGTCAGTTAGCCACGTAGACCAGTGGCAGGAAATAGCAGAAGGTTCGTTTCGGGGTTTGTGGAATCCTGTCGGATTTGAAAAGCCTCAGATTATTACCTTGGTGTACAACTCGGCTAAACTTCAGTAAATTTTTTAGTTCTCATTCTAGTTTTACTACAAAATGTAGATATCATAAGAATTGGAGGAGTCTTCCTTATCCTCAGAGTTGATGTTTACGGAAGTTGGTTTTTGAACGCTTGAAACCCAGGATCCTTCTTTAGCAGCGTCAGAATGTACCAATATATCTTGTGCTATCGGATCAGTTTCATCGACTAAATTCATCAACAGGTTCACAAACCCTTTCTCGTTTTCAATTTTAGACGAGAAGTCGATGTACGAATCCGGGTTACATTTTACACTTTCAAAAGCACCAGCCAGCCAAACTTCAAAGTCAGATCCGAACTCTTTAAAACTATGGACGCTAGCTCCATAATTTCCAATTTCGTCAACAAAAGCCTTATCAATACAAGCGATCCCCTCTTCACGAATGAAAATGTCCCAACGTTCACTCGATGTCGACAAACTTGCATGTTGCTCCAGTAGATGGACAGCTTTCGTGTTGTCATGTTTGCAGGTCCATGTAACACCACCAGTTTCATCTAAAGCTTGTGTACTCTCGATGAAATCATGAGCTTGTAGATAGGCGACCCAAAGTAATACAAAAGCTGAAAGATCCATGTTCCTCAGGTTTGATTTTTTGCTGTGTTTTTAACTGTCTTTTGTGAAAAGCAACGCTTCGACATTCTTCTCACAAACTTTTTTGACGAACAAATGAAATTAAAACTTTCCAATTCCGTGATCACGCCTCGAGTCCCCAGTTTTCTAGGCGTCAAAACTGTGAAGGCGCGTATTACAGCTCTGTTAGTGCAATGTCTACAAGTCCAATTTTTGCACTACCAGCTGATTACCTGAAAATTGGAGTTTTCAGTGATGAGCAGTTGTTATTTTTCAATAACTGTGTGACTGGCAACAACAGTGACTCCTGTATCGACGAACTTCATGCCAAAGAATTTGAGCGTGAATTCCAGACCAAACCAGAGTTTTGTGACAGCTGGTTTATGGATACATTCCTCCGACTGCTTGAAAAATGTTCTCCTGAAATTGGCACTTTCAGTTGTATGCTTTCGCAGACTTACGAAGGCTCAATGGCAGTCTCCCAGCGAAATCGGATCCAAACCTCTGCTTGTAACAAATTCACAAGTGAAAGATTTGTCAACAAACGGTTCATAGTCTCGTTTTTCAACATTATGACGCATTGGTATTGGTATATCTACGATCAAACGCAGAGAGTTGTTTTTTTCGGTGATGCATTCAATAACTACACTTCTTTGTCTAGCGGAGGAGGCGTAGCACCTGTGATTATCCGCCGGATTTTCGATGACTTTCAAACTCTTGTCAAACTGGAGACCAAAAATTCTAACACTGACTACAAGTTTCAAGCAGTAGAATGCCCTAGACAGGTTACCGGTGACGGTACTAGTTGTGGTCAGTTAGCCTGTGCTTCAGTGATTTCATTTCTTTCACGTGTTTATCACGAGAAAGTTCCAGTCTACCAATACTCCAATCCAATCCTAGGTTATGAGGGGCAAAATGCTTCCTTCATCAAACAACGTTTGGCCATGAGTTTTGCTTACGGAAACTTTCTTCAACCGCTAAAATTGCTAACTTACAACTCGGATAAGATAGTAGAACTGGACAGTGATGCGAACTCTTCCAGTGATCAGGTTGTACAAATTGGCTATGCTGCAATCGATTTTCAATTCCCAGACTTGTCTTTACTTCCAGATTTGACAACACCTCCTCAAGCGAAGAAGGAACTGAGAAACGTGTTCGATGAGATTTTCTCAAACGATGACATTATCTCTACTATTGCCAACTTAGACTCATCATATTTCCCACAACTTGAAGCTCCCGGTCAGATCAAGGTGTTTGTAGATTGTCATTTGAATCCAGAGTGGCAATTCGCGACCATACTAGAGCTACTGGTGGCATGCTCCGCTGTACTCAGTAACGTGAACAAAAAAGGAACAGAAAAGATTGCAAAATCACGAAGGGCTACCACGGAAATGTTGATTAGCACAGCGGACCTCGTTTGGCGTCATACACGAGGTTCCTTTCTCGGTTGGGATGTCTACCAAAAAGAGCTTAGTAGAACTCACACCAACCCGGATGGAACGACTGTCCCCAACTCGAAACGATCGTTAGTATATGTCAAAGATATTTGGCGTGTAACCCAACTTGGGTATGACAATTACCTCAAGTACAAATCTCAAAATCAACCAGGTCCTTGTACATTCAAAGAAGTGCAAAGTATGAAAGGAAGAAAGTCAAAGAGTTTTGTAGAAAAACAAAATTCTTCTAAATCTGCAACAAAATTGCTGACTGATTACTCTCCCTACGAGAATAAGGAGAAAGCTTCTCGTACCTGGATCAAACGTATCAAACCAATTCTAGAGCAAACACACTGCCCGCATAGCTTGGATACGATAGTGAAGTCCATGACTTCAGCTGAAGAGAAAGAGAAAGTCTGCTCTATTCGGCAAGGTATCATTCACGGGTGCAAGAAAATGCGAAGTCGGGCGGCAAAGTTCTACAAGTTCGAAGTGATGGTTGGCAAGAAGCCTAAACTGTTCTGTGGATTGATTGAGAATCAACTTTATGAAAAACAAATTCCCCAGAATGTTTTCGTCGATGAAAACGGCAACGAATGTATTATATGGCGTGAGTTCATCCCTGGTCTTCCGATTACTGGTTGCCTTTCGATACCAGTTGAATATCACCGACGTGTATTCTCAATAACTGATCAATTACAACTTGTGTCACGTCGACCAATTTACGCTGGTACTCTGGTTGAATACGAAGCAAACGCAGAAGGTGCATTTCATGCTACCTCTATGTTGAATTACATGACAAAGGATAATTACGAGTACGGAACCCCCGCGAACCTAAGACAATTCACCTTCTTTGGAGTCTCTGTATTTTTGGTGACAAAGGATATTGTTCCCGGAGAATTAATCACCTCTGAATCTTTTCTAGTTTTGAGTTCTTTTTCATATGCTTGAAAATGTACTTAATAATTTTGAAAATGAGATGGAGTTTTTTTTATTCAAAAGGGGTTCCCTTAGTTCTGCCCGCGTTTACGAAGATTACCCAATGCTTCATGGAAAGCTTTTTGTGCTTCGATTATTAATAAACTACGATGGTAGCGTATTGTTTGCATTGTAACCGGGATCTTTTGTTCGGTGAAATGACCTTCTTTGTAAACAGGGACTGCGAATTCTAAATCCGAATTTGGTCGTCTACGTGCCACTGCGAATAGGATGAAGAACAGGAACCAAAGCAGTACGAAGATGGAAGAAACGATAACAGCTGATATGGCAAGGTTGTCTAGGATAGGATCCTCGCTACTGGAAGAACTGTTACTCGGAGGAGGTACTGGAGCCGGTATAGGAACAGGTACTGGCACAGGAGATGGAATCGGACTGGGAAGTGGATTGGGTGAAGGTAGAGGAATTGGTGCTGGTTTGGGTGATGGCAGTGGAACAGGTGTACCAAACGGGGCAGGTACTGGTACTGGCACGGGAATAGGTGAAGGGTTTGGTTGAGGGGCTGGTTGTGGACTTGGAACTGGGACTGGGGCATGGGTTCCACAAGGATCGGCACAAATATCCAAAGTCGTGTAGACGGGTACAGGAATACTACTACTGAAAATCTGATTGCAAGCAGGACTTGTAGTTGTTGCGAAGAGGTTCGAACTTGGACCGGTACAGCCGTCATTGGTGTAAAGCGTAATTAGGGCAGAGGGGCAGGTAATTCGGAACGACACGTATCCACTCGGAGCGAGAATGCCTCCGATTTGACTGGTATTGTAACAGTGAGCACTTGAACTTCCCTGTACTGGCGTGGAACAACCCGAGTCAAAATAAACCACAGGGCATGCAGCAGGACTTGGAGCTGGATAAGGTTAGAGATATTTTCTCGAAAATTTAAACTGATAAATAAAGTCAAATAATTGGAAAACAACTTGGACAGGTCGAACAAGTTAGGTTGTTGGTTGACACAAGTAAATTGTAAATCGGATTCCACGAAACGCATGCCGGTGACCCGAAACTCAGTGATGTACTTCCACCAGAGCACGCAGTTCCGGAGTAAAGCCGTGCCAAACCAGTATTGCAGTTAAAGACGAAGGACTTGTAACTCGATGCGGAGAAAAAACTCGCCCCAAGTGAAGGTATCGTTTGGTTGAAACAGGTCCCCGGTGAAGATTCTGTGACAGTCGTAATTGAGGTACAAGTGGACGCCTTCCAGAATGTTGCACAAAGCGAAGGAGCCGGAGCCGGTGCTGGTACGGGTATGATCGAACCACAAGCTCCGTAACTGTACGACAAACTGTTACCTCCGGAGTTGTAGCAAGAACCGAAAGCAAAGGTTATCAATACAGACCCAGTGCAGGGGAGTAGGGTAAATCGAGTAACCGTGTTTGCCGCGCAATCTGTTTTGTATACAGAGGAGTCACAGCTTTGGCACACACCCGTAGACTGATTGAGAAACCCAGCTGAGCATCCAGGACTGGAGTAGGTACGTTTACACCACATTCCAGCAGGAGTCGGTGTAGGGGTCGGGGTGGGACTCGGAGGTGGTGAAGTTGGCAAAGCAGGACAAGCTTCGTTGTACTTGGTCCGGTAAGACCTGTATCCAGAATTCAAACTGAAACCTCCACACAGGGATTGCGAAACAGAGTTCATGTAATTGATACAGAATGAATCTGAATACAATGCAGTTTGGTTTGTCAAACAGTCGGATGAAGCGTAGATGGTTGGTAGGATTTGAGTGCATAAAGGTCCGCATGGAATTGTACCCCAGTAGGTGGAACTCCCTCCGCATATCGCCTGTGTGTAGAGATAAACACAATTTGTCTGAGGACTTGTAGTAACTGGGATCGTAGTTACAGGAGTTGGAGTTGGTGGGTACTGGTTCGGTTGTGTACACGGTAGTAGATTGATAAATACTGATCCAAAGGGAGAAGAGAAAATCGAACAGGATTGATAGTTGAGATTGACTATAGGCGAAGCAGAGCAGTTTTGCACGGAATAGGTGGTCGCCTGACTTCCAGTATAGATCGACTTTGTTAGATTAGATCCAACTAAAGTGAAATTCGTACATCCAGTGATCACTAAAGTAACCTCTTGCAAAAGCGTCCCGTTACAACCAGTGTCGCTATACTGCCTCAAACAGTACGTTGGTAGAATCGGTGCTGGTACAGGGGCTGGTACTGGAAGTGGAACTGGTGATGGTACTGGAACAGGAACTGGTGATGGTAGAGGTTGCGGTACGGGAACAGTAGTCGTGGTGCTGACAAATCCGATGTACAACAATACAGTACATATTTTGAGAATGGATACCATTAATCCAATCTCTTGTATCTTTTTTTTCTCAATTTATGGGGCGCAGTTTAAGTAGTTTATGCCTTCATCACATTTTACGAGTATAAATAATAAGAACATCTACATACCTGGTACTGGAATCGGTACTGGAACTGGTAGCGGGTTCGGTACAGGTTGTGGTACAGGAACAGGTAAAGGATTTGGAACAGGTTGAGGCACAGGCTGTGGTACAGGTACTGGAACGGGTTCGGGTACCGGGACAGGTTCGGGTACTGGAACTGGTACAGGCTGTGGATTTGGTACCGGTACTGGATTCGGTACAGGGAGGGGCAACGGTACTGGAACTGGTGATGGAATCGGAACTGGCGCTGGGATTGGAACGGGCGCTAAGAATGGAGTCTCACAATTTCCAATACTGAACGCTTCTGATCCACCGCTCAGACTGTCCACGCAAACATCGTAATTCGGGGCATTGGATATCGTACTGCAACTAATAGTCGAGTAGAGTGTAATAGAGGATACATTCAACGCTGCACTGAAAGAAGGGATAACCGATGGAGTGAGAACATTGCATGAATTGAAAGTGACATTTTGAGTGTAGATCGATGAACCAGAACAATCATCGGTTGAGAATTCATAGTAGCATGCATCAGCACTCGGGGAAGGTGCTGGAGCGGGTACTGGAGTAGGTACGGGTTCAGGAAAGGGTACTGGGACAGGAGAAGGTACGATTGTGCTCGTTGTCGGTGTGGGAGACGGTACAGGCAATGGTTCTGGTGCTGGAACAGGAGAAGGTTCTGGTACGGGCGCAGGCTCTGGTATGGGCATATTCAGTGGTGATGGAACCGGTGAAGGCTCTGGCAAAGGGGCTGGTATAGGTGCTGGAGAGGTTACGGGTGTGGGTGTAGGGCTAGGTGTGGGTGTAGGGCTAGGCGTGGGTAACGGAAGAGTAGTAGAAGGGCAAGTGGAAATTCGCAAGTTATCGATAAAGGCCCCCCTGATATCGAATGTTGGATCGCAGTAAAGTTCAAGTTTCGTAGTAGTCAGATTTGCGACAAAGTAATGCTCTGAATAG
>SXGU01072510.1_pt1 | contig 45677 bp, 63 predicted proteins | sample 3174531 | NCBI WGS metagenome assembly SXGU01 (sample SAMN11356863, study PRJNA531348) | freshwater metagenome | isolation source: freshwater sample F1-140 | place: China: Fuxian Lake, Yuxi | collected 2017-12-25 | reverse complement strand
GAGGTTCATGGGGTTCTAGCTCAACTGTACCTATTCTTTTACCTCCAAGAATAATTTTTCAAGATAAATTTAATAATGACTTAGTATTTAATATACGAGGTTCTTTTATTTATTATTGGGAGTATGTAAATTCTAGTTCTTTTACCACGCGTGCCGTATTATTATCTTCGTTATCAGGCGCTGTAGCGGTACCCCAACAAGTCACTAAAATAATGTTTTCTCCACAAGGATTTTTACTTTGTTTAGGTGGGACAAGTTATAACGCTGCAGGTAGTGCTCCAGATTATTTAGGTACTTTTGATCCACTTATTATACGATGGGCAAATGTAGATCCTGATATTGGTCCTGAACCTGAAAACTGGCAACCGACATTAACTAATACTGCAGGATTTTTAAGATTACAAGCAGGCACTGCGATTGTGACAGGCACCGTTGCTAAGCAAGAAATACTTATATGGACTGATACTTCGTTAACTTCGTTACTATTCTTAGGTACTGCTGAAGTATTTGGTCAACAGCTTGTTGCAAGCACTATTACTATTATGGGGCCTAACGTTGTTGTTGCCGCTAACAATGTAGTTTACTGGATGGGTAATGATAAGTTCTATATTTATTCAGGTCGTGTAGATACCTTACCTTGTACACTACGTCAGTATGTGTTTGATAATATTAATAGAAATCAAGCTGAAATATTCTTCTCAGGATCTAATGCTGAGTTTAATGAAGTCATTTGGTTTTATTGTTCAGCTACATCTAGTGAAATAGATCGCTATGTTATATACAACTACGCTGAAAATATTTGGTATTTTGGTAATTTAGTTAGAACGGCTTGGGTTGATGCAGGGTTACTTAACTTCCCGCTTGCTGTCAATAATGGCTATATTTACTTTCATGAAAATGGACACGATGATGGACAACCTAATGGTCTGCCACCTGTAGCTATTAGTGCTTTTATACAATCTGCTGACATAGATATTGAAGATGGAGATAAATTTATGTTAGTGCGTCGTGTTATTCCAGATGTTAATTTTACAAGTTCTGATTTAAATAACTATGTAACAGGTGCACCATTAACGCCTGAAGTAACTATGACCGTAGGTGTGCGTAATTTCCCAGGTGCTACAATTTCTACTACAAACGCGGCAGGAGAATCTACAGCAGAACTTGTGACTGTAACAGGCACTACAACGGCTACTATTAATCAGTATACAAATCAAGTATTTATACGTGCACGTGGTAGGCAGATGAATTTTAAAATTAGTTCTACAGGTATCGGGGTTCAATGGCAACTAGGTATGCCTCGTGTAGATGCAAGGCCAGATGGATTGAGAAGTTAACATGGCTTTAAAGTCGTTTACTTCGCCTTCTCTACCCTTAGCGCCTAATACTTATGACCCGGAACATTTTAATCAGGTTATACGGGCACTAAACGTATTTTTTAGTCAACTAAATTCAACATCGCCTATTGTAGTAGACAGTATTAGTTTGTTAGCACTACCTACCAGTGCACTAGGTCAAAGAGTAGGTGTTGTATATAACGATGATGGGTTTTTAAAAATTGTTTTAACCAATACAATTAGTGGTGTGGTAGGTTCATTAACATTAGCAGGCATAGCACCTACAGTAACAAACACAACAGTAACTATAACACCAGCAGTACGAGCAGTAGCAATAACAGGCATAGCGCCTACAATTACAGTAGCATAAGGGCTTAGAAACATGATATTATTAGCACATATTCAAGGATTTTTACTATGATGAATCAATCAGCACAAGGTTTAGCTTCCCTAGGTCGTAACGGAGACTCAATGCTCGTTCACATGAGTCCACAAGAAGTTCGAGGACTTCAAAGTTTAGCTATGGCTCAAGGTGGGTCTTTAACAATTAATCCTAATACTGGCATGCCAGAAGCATTTAGCTTAAAAGGTATGTTTAAATCCTTTCTACCTACTTTAGCTGGAGCTGCAGCTTCATTTATTCCTGGAATGCAATTTATGAGTCCTTTAGTAAAAGGTATTTTAGCTGGAGCTACTACAGGAGCATTAACTAATAAAGATAATAGACTTTTAGGAGCTATTACTGGTGGTTTAGGAGGTTATGGTGGCGCAAGTATAGGACAAGCAGCTACAGCTGCAGGGGCTGTAGTTCCAAAATCTATTGCTGAAACTTCTCCATATAAAGGAGGGTTTGTAAATACTGAAACAGCTACAGGAGCAGGTTATGGAGGTGCTAATACTACTGGTGCTGATCTAGCTCAAAACGCTGCTATATTAAATAATACTAATCAATTTGGAAATCCAAATTTAGCAGTGCCAGGCACATTTAATCCGGCGTTATCTCCACCTACTGGAGCTACTGTTTCTACTCCTACTTTTATGGGTAATTTAAGCGCTGCTCGTACAGGAGCAGGTGAAATATTTTCTGGTAATCAAGCAGCTATAGATGCTTACACTAAATCTATTGGTGCTGAATCTGGTTTAGGAGCTTTAGGTAAAACAATGTTGCCTGTTGGTGGTGCAGCCTTGGGTGGATTAGAAAAATCAGATATTTATGGTACACCCATGCAAAAACCAGAAGCTGAAAAATATGATCCTTATGCTAGATTAGATTTAAGTGCTGACACAGATCTTCGCTTAGTTGCTGAAGGTGGTTACATTGATGGCTATGCAACGGGGGGTTCTATTCAATCAGGTGGTATCAGAGATTTATATGGCACACCCGATAATACACCAACTATATCTACAGGGTTAGGAGGGTTTGGTTTAGGACGACTTAATAATCTTGCAGGTGAACAAGCCATGGCTCAAGCACAGACACTAGGTTATGATGAAGGTGGTTATTTAAATGGTAAGGGTGACGGTATGAGTGATTCAATCCCTGCTACAATAGAAGGTAAGCAGCCAGCACGCTTAGCAGATGGGGAGTTTGTAGTTCCTGCAGATGTAGTTTCTCATTTAGGAAATGGTTCATCAAAAGCTGGATCAAAAAGATTATATGCCATGTTAGATAAAGTAAGATCAGCACGCACTGGAAATAAAAAGCAAGGTAAACAAATTAACCCTGCAAAATATATGCCTGCATGAAATCTGTACAATTAGTTGCACCAGGTCATATTTTAAGTGTGTGGGAAACTGTATGGCCAATGTTAAATGTAGCTTTTATTAATTATGAACATGGTGACTACGATATAGAACAACTTAAAGTTCTGTTAATAAAAGAGTTTCAAATATTATTTGTAGTGGTAGAGAATAATAAAATTATTGGTTGCTTTACCGTAGAAATTATTAATTATCCTAATCATAGAGTAGCACACACAACATGTATGGGAGGCAAAGGATTATTTGATGATTATACAGTTAAGCAGTATGAAGATTGGTGTAAACAAAATGGCATTACAAAAATTAGAGCTTATGCAAAAGATTCACAAGCAAGACTTTTTAAAATAAAATTAGGACTTGAAAAAGTTACGAATGTGGTGGAGAAAAATATATGAAATTATTAAATTTGTTTAACTGGGTACAAAACTTAGTAGACTTTTTTACACTTAGTTTGGGCGGTGGTGGTGGTGGTCAACCTTCAAATACAACTCAAACTTCTTATCAAACAAATTTACCTGAATATGCTAAGCCATACTTTGAAGAGCTTTTAAAACAAACGGGTACACAAACATTTTTTACCGATGCTTCAGGTAAAGTTACAGGTGTTAAAGGTATGCCTACTTATACAGGCGAACGTATTGCAGGATTTACTCCAGAACAAACAGCCTTACAAACTCAAATAGGAGCGTTAAAAACTCCAGGACAATTTAGTGCTGCAGACGTAGGATTAACAGCAGGGCAAACTTTAGGTTATGGAGCTGCAGGGGCGGGGTTAGGTAAAGCTTTAGGATACGTACCTACCGCTATAACAGGTGGTGCATTTACACCAGGTGCAGCGGCATCTTATATGTCACCCTACGCATCTAATGTAACTGATATTGCAGTGCGTGAAGCAGAGCGTCAAAGAGATTTAACTAAATCAGCAGGCGCATTAGGTTCTATTGGTCGTGGTACATTTGGTGGCGCTCGTCAAGCTTTATTACAAGCGGAACAAGGTCGCGGTGCTGCACAAAATATTGCTAATATTAGAGCTCAAGGTCAGCAAGATGCTTACATGAATGCTCAAGCACAATTTAATCAAGATCAAGCTCGTCAATTACAAGCACAACAACTTAATCAACAAGCTCAACAATATGGTGCAGGATTAGGTAAAGATGTAGGCTTAGCTGGTTTAGCTTCTACGTTAGAATCTTCTAAATCTCTTGGTGCTCTTGGTGCTACAGAACAACAAGTTAATCTTGAAAGACTTAAAGCTCAAGCAGCTACTGCTGAAGAAAAACAAGCTTATGATCAACAACTTAAAGATCTTGCATATCAAAAATTTCAAGAAGGTCAAAATTATCAAAGATCATTACTTGAATATTACAGCAATATTCTTCGTGGTAATGCAGCAGCTTTAGGCTCTAGTCAAGTACAATATACTCCGGCCCCATCTATGGCCTCTCAAGTGGGAGGTTTAGGTTTAGCAGGTTTAGGATTGTATAATTTAATTGGCAATAAAGGATAACCTATGAAAAATATTATTCAATTACAAAATGATTTAAGAAGTGTTCCTTTAAAAAATTTAATTTTTTATGTACAAAACCCTTCAGGTGAAGTGCCTAGTTATCTTGCATTATCTGAAATTAAACGTCGTAAAGATATGGAACAAAGAGCTAATACTCAACAACCATCTTCACTGTCTGTAGCAGAAGAACTTACTGCCCCTAGACAAAACATAGGTCCTGAGTTTGATACTGCGCAAACTATGTTGGCTGCACAAAAAAATGCTCAAGCTAATATGATGCCTACTAAAACTATGAATCAAGGTGTTGCAAGTCTTCCTGTACCTGATGATATGTATCAAGATCAAAACTTTGCAACGGGCGGTATTGTATCGTTTGCAGGGCGTGCAGGTTCTTATGTGCAAGCAGATGATCCGTATGGAGAGATATATTCAAGTGATTTAGAAAGAGCTCTTGCATTAAAACAATATGAACTAGATAAAAAGAAACGTTTAAAAGATAAAACATTTCCAGGCTTTTTATTTACACCTCCTACAAAATTAGAACAATTTGATATAAACGCTTTAGCCGCTAAAGTAGGTAAAGGAGGTTATGACTCTACATTAGAATCTCCATCATTAACTCCTGCTGAAGTAGCTATGAAAAAAAATATAGAAGACGCTCGTAAAAACCCTATACAAGGTAAAAATCCTGAAGTCAACGACTATGGTCAAGAAACAGTTAAAAATATTGGTGAGTACGCTAAAGAACTTCAAGACTTTTTAGGTCCTGATAAAACTGTAGCTTTACAAAGAGAACGTTTAGCTAAAATGGAATCACGTGCTAAACGTATGGAAGACAGGGCACCAGGTATGGCTATGTTAGAAGCAGGTTTAGACATAGCATCAGGAACTTCTCCATATGCCTTTGTTAATTTTGGAAGAGGTAAATCAGGAGTTAAATCATATGCAGAAGCTCAAGATAAACTTATTAACTTAGAAGAAAAACGTTTAAATTTAGCTACGAATATAGATCAAGCTCAACGTAGAGAACAAGTGGCTGTAGCTGAATTTGGTGCTAAATCTAAACAAGCTGTAGAAGAACGTAACTTTAAAAGTAAACTACAAAAACAACATGATAAAGTATTAATGGCCATGAATACTGATGATAATATAAAAGCTTTTCAGATTGCACAATATAAAAATCAACCAGACATAACACAAACATTAAAACTTCATGACTATATTGAATCTAAATTACCTAAAGAGATAGAACTTATTCTTGAAGATTTAGGTGGTAATGCAGCTACACCTGGCACTAAAAATCACAGTAAATATTTAGATCGTATGGAAAAAGCAAAAATAAAACTTGCTACTCAAGGTAGAACAATTCCAGGATTATCATCAGTATTAGGATCTCCTGTTACTACTAAACGCGCTGAATTTTTAGGATTTGAATAACCTTCTAAAATGCCTATTGCTAGATTTCAAATGCCCGATGGCAGAATCGCAAGGTTTAAAGTGCCTGAGGGTACCTCGCCTGAAGAAGCACAATCAATAGTTCAACAAGAACTACAACAAGAACTACAACAAGAAACTAAACCTGTTGAATCTACAGAACCAGTAACACCTGATTACACTTTAGGTGAAGCAACATCCAAAGCATTAACAAGAGGTACTAAACAATTAAGTTCCGCTTTCTTTGATGTTATCCCTGCTATGGGAGCTAACATACTGGGTTTTGATGAGTATGCTAAACGTCAAATGGAAGAAGCCGCTGATACTCAAAAAGAAATAGCAGCACGTTATAGACCTGAAGTAGAGTCATATAAAGACGTTAAAGATTTAGGATCAGCAGGAACTTATTTTGTTGAAACATTAGGTGAACAACTTCCTAATTTGTTAACTTCGTTAGTACCTGGTGGTATAGGTGGAATAATTGCTAGACGAGGTGCTGTTGCGGCGGCAGAAACCGCTGCTAAAAATGCTGGTTTAACTGGTATGGAAGCCTTAACTGGTGAAGCTGCAAAAACAGCAGGAAAACAAATTGCTTCTAAAACAAGTTTAGGTCAAAACCTTGGTTTAGCTTTAGGTTCATATGCTCAAAATGCACCTGAAGTATTTGAAAATATTTATAACAAAACTGGTGAATTAGCGCCAGGGGTATCTTTACTATACGGTGCAGGTTCAGCAGCGCTTGATTCTATATTACCAGCCACTATATTAAAGAAATTAACTCCTGCAGCTAAAGTAGGTGTTGTAGAAAAAGTATTAGAAAAATCAGGTGCTGATAAATCTCTCTTACGTTCTTTTTCTAAAGAAATGTTAAAGGGTATGGGATATGAAGGCATTACTGAAGGCGCACAAGAATTAATTAGTGAATCAGCAGAAAAGTTTGTAGCGGGTAATCCACAAATATTTGACAGCAAAGACTGGGACAGAGTTATGGAGTCTGCTGTTAGAGGCGCTGTGGCCGGTGGAGCTTTTGGTTCAGTATCAGGTGCAGCTGATTACAAAGAATCTGCACGAGCACAAGCAGATGAACAAGCTAGAAAAGATATTGAAGCACTTCAAAAACAACAAGAGGAAGCAGATCAACAAGCTCGTTATTATAAACAATACACTACACAAGATGTTTTACCTCTTGCATCATCTATAGAGCAAGCTAAGCAAATGCAACAACAAGGCACTGCTCAAGGCGATTTATTTGCAGGTCCTGCTGGTGCAGTTGCTTCTCCTATTGAAACTACAAAAGAAACTACTGAACCTAAAGTATATACAGAACAAGATATGTTACCTTTAAGTTCACCTATAACATCAGCACAAGGTGACTTATTTGCAGAAACTACCGTAGCTCCTCCAAAACCTGCTAAGTCATTAGTTATTACTCCTGATATACTTACTAAAAAATTAGGTATTGGATTTACAGGTAAGCCTTATAAAAAAGTTTTAGGTTTAGATGCATACGATTTAAATCAAAACAAAATTATACAAAGAACCTTACAAGAACATTTTGAAAAGTATGGTCCTAAACAAGAAAAAGCAAAAGTAGTTGAATCTTTTTTAAATCAACTTAAAAAAATAGAAACCGAAATAACTTCTAAAGAAAGGGTAGAAGATGGAACCGCAACTCAAGGACTTGAATCCAAAGGAACTGGAACAAGCAATGCTTTATCTGTACGACAACAGGCAGAAATTGCCGATGGGACTGGAGAATCTTTCGGAACTACAATGGCTTTCGGTACAACTGATACTGGAGCAACTCTTGGAGGAAAGCAAGGTGTCGCAGCACCATTAAAAAACAAACCACTTGCAAAAAATAAATTTATAAAAGAACCTGAAACTACTAAAGAAAAAGAACAAGCTCAAGTAGATGCATTAGCAGACTTACAACTAGAATCTGCTCAAGATACATTTAATGCTTTAAGCACAACGATTTCTTACAATGAATTATCTTCGAATCTTAAAAAAGAAGTACGTAACTACAAAAAACAAAATCAATTAACTCAAGATGTTGCTGATCAAATAGCTCAAATGCATAGAAATGAAGCAGCAGCTAAAGTAGCTAAACGTATTAATAAACCGGAAGCTAGTTTATTTGCTGAAGAATCTAAAGCAGAAAGAAAAGCTAAAGAAGTTCGTATGGAAGAGGAAGGTGCTTTTGAATCTACTGTATCACCGACTATTAAGATAGGCAATAAATTTGTTGATAATCCGGAATTATCACTATCTGCATTCCAAAAACAATTTGGTAAAGATAAAACTGTAGGTCAAGCTTTAAAACGATTACTTAAACAAAAGAAAAGTAAAAACTTTCCTGGTCTTAACACCCCACAAAAAATACTAATTAATGCTTTATTAAAAATACCTGGTATTTCAGAAATGAATTTTGGTGTATTTAAACATCTGGATTCCAGACGCGGTAATAAACTACAACGTTATGAAGAAATTAGAGGTATTGTAGGAGAACGTCAAGTTCCTAAAACAACTCTTATTAAAGATGCTAACGGACGTGTTATTGGTGAGTCTGATGTATTCTATGAAACCGAACCTATATTTGGTGGTGAATATGACGAAAAAACAAATATTGTTAAACTATATCAAAGTAGTTCTGTTAATACTTTGTTACACGAAGTCGTACATGCTGCTACTGTTAAAGTACTTAAAAACCATATTATCAATGGCATTGGTGTTACACCCCTTGGTAAAAAGATTATGCGTATTTATAACGCAGCTCAAGAAGGTGCTGATTTAAAAAGCAAACGTTATGGTCTTGAAAATGTATACGAGTTTATTGCAGAAGCTTTTACAAATCCTGAATTTCAAAATTTCTTAGCTAACCAATCATCAATAACTGGAGCTAAACCAAGCTTAAGAAGTAAGTTAACTTCGTTATTTAATGACTTGTTTAGTGCTATTAAAGATATGTTGGGCATTCCTAAAGCTGCTCAATCATTACTAGGTGATGTATTTAGTTTATCATCTCCATTATTTAAAGGTCCTAATGTAGAACTTACAGCAACTGCTCAAATAGTTGCTGATTTAGCTATGGAACCTACATCTCATTATTCTATGAGTATGCCTGCAAGTGATACTGCAGCATCTATAGATTTAATGAATTCGCCTAATTTAATATATTCAAAACTACCTACCTTTAATAATGGTATTGTAAATAAAGGTAAAGATGCTATATCTAAACTACCCTTTTTAACTCGTAAAATTTTCTTAGGCTTTACTTCCCTAGGTGACTTAAACGAACTATATGGAGATATTTTACCTTCTATTAAAACGTTAGATACTGAGTTAAAGATGCGTAACAATACTCATAGACAGCTTAAAGAAAATATAGATCGCGTAGCTAATAAAGCGTTACAAACTTTAAAAGGTAAATCAACCGTCGTAGTTAAAAGATTTAACTTTGTGGCACACGAACTATCAAGATTAAATATTGATCCGAGACCAGGTAAAGGTAACGATAATCATTCTATGGTTCAGGCATGGAGAGCATTACCTGCTGAGCTTCAAAAAACAGGTACTAATATTGTAGAGTCTTATGAAGAGCTTGTAGATAATATGATTAAATTTTTACAAGCAGAATCTCCTACACGTGCTCAAGAAATAAGAGCTAAGTTTGAATCTAAAAAACTACCTTTTTATTTCCCATTCTTGCGTCAAGGCAATTACTGGATTCAGTTTACAGATAACAATAATGAAACTGTGTCGTTAGCTTATGATAATCCTAGACAACAAAAAATGATGAATGATTATTTAACTTCTGTAAAAGCAAAAGATTTACGTATATTTAATAGAATAGATCAAATTACACGTAAGTCTGCTCCACCTGTAGGGTTTATGTCTGACCTTATTACTATTATGGAACAAGGTGGAGCAAGCCCTGAAGTTATTGATAAAGCCTATCAAACTTATATTACGTTGTTTCCTGCTGAATCTATTAGACAACAATTTAAACTACGTGAAGGTAATCTAGGATTTATTGGAGATGTAGTTCAAGGCTATGCAACTATAGCACCTAAAATGGCAACACAGTTGGCTAACCTAAAACATGGTAAAGATATTGATAAAGCCTATTCTGATGTAGAAAATGAAGCTAGAAATGATTCTAGTGAAATTGCAGCTAATGTTATGCAAGAGCTTAGTAAACGTCGTGATTTCTTTTCAAACCCTGTAGCCTCTTCATGGGTATATGGTGCAAGTAGTGTTAACTTTTTCTGGAGTATTGCAGGTAACATATCATCAGCGTTAGTTAATTTAACCATTTTACCTGCTGTTATATTGCCTCAACTAGCTATTAATCCTGTAACAGGTAAATATGAATATGGTAAAGCTTTAAGTGCTTTAAATGAAGCAAGAAGATTATTTTATAAAGGGGGTCAAGATACCTCTAGAAATTATTTTACTATAAGAACTTTTGGTAAAAATGATACCTTACCAACAGATTTAAAAGCCTTATATGATACTGCTATTAAAATGGGTACTATTCAATATAGTGTTGGTCGTGATTTAGCTGATATTCGTAAAGCACCTTCAGATCAATATAGTGATTTTGGTCATAAGATGCAAACATTTTTAGGTTTTACTTTTGAAGCTACTGAAAGATTTAACCGTGAAGTAACTCTTATTGCTGCTTATAAACTAGCTAAATCTAATGGTATGGATACTAATGCTGCTATTGATCATGCGGTTAGATTTACAACAAAAATACACACCGAAGCTGTTCCTGAATCAGGTGCTAGATTCTTACAAGCAGGCTTTCCTAAAGTAGCGTTAATATTTAAACGCTTTGCTATGGCTCAAATATTTAATTTATATACTTTGTTTAAGGCGGCGTCGCCATTTTATAATAATCTAAGTCCTATGGAGAAAAAAGTAGCTAGACGCCAAATCATAGGCATATATGGTATGACTTATTTATTAGCCGGTTTACAAGGTGTTCCTTTATATGGAGCGGTTCAAGTATTAGCCAACATGTTACTTTCAGATGATGATGAACCTTATGATTTAGATGAAGAAATTAGAGAGTCGTTTAGTATGCTTGGATATAAGGGTCCGACAAACTTAATTTTTGGTGTAGATACTGCCGCAAGAACAGGTTTTTATGGTATGATATGGCGTGATGAACCTAAACGACTTGCTGAAGTAGGTTACACTTCATACTTCATAGAACATTTCTTGGGTCCAACATTTAGCACCGGTAAAATGGTATTGCAAGATGGCCCCTCTATGATGGCTAATGGTCAATATGAACGTGGATTAGAAAAAATGTTACCTTCGTTTATTAAGAACCCATTAAAAGCTTATCGTTATGCTACAGAAGGGGCTAAGAATCCTAATGGTGCGTCATTAGTAGATGATGTAAATGGGTACAATCAGTTCATGCAATTTTTTGGATTTGCTCCACAAAATGTATCCGAAGCTTACGCTAAGGCAGGTTCTATGAAACAAGCAGATAAGAAGCTTATGGATAGACGTGATGGTTTATTAGATGCTTTATATTTAGCTAGAACTAATGGTGATTTAGAGCAGATAAGTGTAATTCAAGAAAAAATTAATAGGTATAATAAACTTAATCCATTAGCTCCTTATGTATTAAAATCTAGTAGCATTTTAAGATCAATGAAAGCAAGGGATAGAGCATTAGATGAAAGTGTTTATGGTGTGCACTTTAGTCCAAAAGCATTACAACAATTAGAAGAAAAATATGGTAACTAATTTATAAACGCCAGACTCGTATACCTTGTATACCATCTTCAATAACAATCTTGTGAGCGAATTCAAATTCTAAACGTTTGCTTTCTCTTGTAATTGCAGCAATAGCTGATTTAGTATCTACAGCAGGTATAAATATAGAAGAACCTGGTTTAAATTCTGCCCACAATATTTGGTAATCTACGCCGTTAGTTAACACTTCTAGGTATATCCAATGGTAAGTTATCTAATTTGATATCATCAAATGATGAGTTATCAATCCATAAGCAGCGTTTACCTGCTCCACTAATATCTAATCCTTTATGTAAAACCTTTAAATCTCCTGAACGACGATGCAATACATTTGCTTCTTTTAATTTTTTAATAAAATCTTCTAATTCAATGTTTCCTAAAGTTTTTAAATATGTGCGTATTACATCAATACCAATAAAAATAGTATTAGTGTCAGGTTCAATTCTGACACGTAATTCATTAGTAGGTTTAAATAAAGGTGCTTCTTGTAACTGTGATCGTGCATCTACTTTACTATTAATAACTAAGGTATTTTTTAAGTTTTCATGTAAGAATGAAGTTAAGGTTTCTATGGCATCAAAGTCTCGTTCTTCAATGTCAATTCTAGAATCATTTAAAGCTTTACGAACTGCTTCTTGAACAGGTACGGGATCTATATTATGTATACCTAATTCACGAGCAATCTTAGCACCTAAAAATACTGCAGCTAATGTAGCAGAATATTTACGTTCGCGTCCTGTAATATTCCATGCCTTATCAATCATCAATTGTGTTTCTTTTAATTTAACTTTAACAATCTCTAGATTAGCAATAAGCCATTGAGCATAGATTTCCCCTGCGTGTCCAAAGTTATCAAACAATAATTCAAAGTATGAATCAGCTTGTTCTTTTGTAAGGGTCTTATCTTCATCAATGCGTATTTGAAAAAAACGAGCCATTTCACCAGATGCCTTAGCATTTTCTGAAAAAACTACTGTTCTATAGTCTGTGTTAGAAGAAACAACACTAATAAGATTAAAAATAGTGTCATTAGGTCTTTCTTTATTTTTACCACTATTATCCATACGATTTTTACCTCGACCTGTAGACATAAACTTTACAAACACTTTTAATTCCTTGGCAGTTACGTCTGTAAATTCATCTACCCCAGAAGATAAATTATTCATAAATCCCATACGATTAATAACTGCATTACCTGTATCACCCCATACTTGAATAAGATTTGCGTTCATTTCAGGGTTACCATAAATACTAGCCTTAGTTTGTAATATAGTAGATTTACCTTGACCTGACTCAGGATTATAAAAACTAATTACAGCAGACTTTTCTTTCCCTTTAAAAAAAGGCATAAGTAAAGAACCAAAGCCACAAAAAAAACCAAATGCACGTAGCTCCATACCAGGTCTTTCATAAACAGATATGGCTTTTTTCCACAAATCAAAACTACCTTTTTTAATTAGTGCAGGATTGACCTCATTTAAACTATTAGATACAGGAACAAATTTAATTCCAAAAGCACTAATTTCTCTATTTCCTATAAGTATTTTTTTGCGATCGGGTGTCCAACCATATTGTTTATACATAGGGGTAGAAGGTTTTTGTTTTTGATCACTAGCAATTACTGCCATAATATAATAAATTACTTCATCCAATTGCTTACCGTTTCTAACTATACCTTTAGCAGCTAATATCTTACGTGCTTCATCACGAGACAATAATTGTGTTAAAGGAGCAATAAATTCTTGAACACCATCTTGAGGAAGATGTATTTTAAACCAGGCACAGAAACCAGATTCATCTTTATCATTTAATATTCCTACAAGATAAAAATCATAGTCATATATTAATACGGCTTCTTCATCTTCATCTTTAATTGTTTTATATACACCACCATTTTTACCTCTAAAGTAAGGATATGGATAGTCAGGCACATGATAAGTAACCGTTTCTCCTAAAGCATCAGATTTTGCTTGAATAACATTATCCGCCCCTTTAGCTCGTATAATAACTTTTCCTAGCTCAATAGGTGAAGTAATATTACCTTTGTGTTTACAATTGTCACAACCTATAGGACGTAAACTTTCAAATTGTCTACAAGTATGAGGCCCAGGAATAGCTTTAGCTTTAGCTTCTGTTTTAGCATAGTCATAATCAGGGTGTCGTTTAGATATATTATGAATAGCCGCTTCAGCATCATCACAAAACGCAGCAATAGATAACCCTGAACGCCATAACGGTTCTTCAATAGATATTTGTTTAGTTACAATATGGGTAATTTGTGCGCAACCATCATCTTTACTACAACGTTCTAATATTTTTTTAAATATAGACGAATTGTTACCTAAGATAGCTTTAGTTGCTTCATCTAACGGACGCTTAGCACGGGGTTTGTCTGTGAGATGAATAGGTATTAACCTAGCTAATTCATCAAAGGGAGTAGGAACCCCTTCACTAAGCACTGCAACTTCCATAGAATTAACTGCATCTTTAAAGTTTTTTGTATTTGGAACTCTTAAAATACGTGCCACATCGGCTGTACAACCGCTGTCAGCTTTTAGTCCATGTTTAACACATAAAAATTTAAAACCTTCAGCTACTGGTTTCCATATAGCTTTATCTATAGGTTCGGTTAAAGGCCAATAACAATGAACACCATTACCTGAATCTACTATGGTCGGAGCTGGTAGTCCTGTTTTGTCTGTAAACTCTCTTAATGCTACTAAAGCAGCATCTTTAGTTTCATACTCTTTCCATTTGCGTTTTTTACTATCAAACCCACAATCAATATCTAGCCAAAAAATACGTTGTTCTTTTGCATTAATACCTTTACGTTCGGTAGGTTCTATCCATGTTGAACAAGCAAAATAAACATCTTGTTTATCTTCTAGAAATTTATTTACAATTGCAATTGCATCATCAATTTTTTTTATAAATTTAGGAGTTACTATACCTTTTTGATCTTTGCCACAAATACAATAGTATCCATCATCAGGCCATACACTTTGTAAAAATTCTTTTGTCTGCATTATTCTCTCAAAATAAAGTTTGTATCACTAACATAAAATGGGGCGTGCTACTGCCCCAAGGTTATTACTTTAAGTTTATCTTATTTATTAAAGAAGAAACTTTTAACTCTGTACGCTTTGATGGTTTTGTTTTACCAGAAAACCAATCATACACTGTTTGACGAGAAACATTAAGATCTTTAGCCACTTGACTAGCAGGGTACTTTAGTGATATGCAAAGTTTTCCTAATAACGTGCCCACTGTTTCTTTTGCTTTTTGATTAGCTTCTATAATTATTTGAGAATATCCTCTCATACTTATGTCCAATCCGATACAAGATCGTCTAAACTAACATCGCCTTGATCTGCTTTAGGAGCTGCTGGTTTAGGTGAAGGTGGTGTCACAGGTTTTTCTATTACACGAACTGTAGGTTCAGGAATATCATCTTCTGCTTTAGGTGCGGCTACTTGTGGACGTTGAATAGGTTGTTGTTTCTTAGTCTCAAACTCTTCACCATCTTCATCTTTGTTTACACTTACTGATAATGTAATAGCACGTTTAGCTTCTTCTGAAGTTGACTTTATGGAACATATACTATACTCATCGTCATTAAGAACACGAATAGCTTTAAAACCAATTTTAGTGCTTGATGAATCCTCATCGAAAGAAACTCGTGATACTACAGACATTAAGTTTTGACCATTAGCACGAACGTAATCTGTGTATTCATGCAAGGGTTTGCAATCTTTTGTGCCATTACCAAAAATTGATTGAGCAGGTAAAGTTATTTGATACACATCACCATTCATATCATCAGCACGAACCATAGCAACACGTCTACTAAAACGACATGCTTTAGTTCCGTTTGCGCCTGAACCTTTGATATTTTGTGGGCACGCTAAACAAGTATCTGCTTGTTTCTCTGTTACCGCTTCATCAGGTTTTTGACTGTCTGAAGTCCAACATGTTGGTGGAGGCATTTTTTCGCCTGGCACATACGCTTTAGAAAAATACATTCTATGTACGTGGGGTGAAGCATTAACAATAACTACGTCAAGGGCGTCTTGATTAGACTTCTCAACTTCTTTACCATTAATTATTAACCTAAATTTACCACCACGTATAGATATACGTTTAGAAGTTATTGAACTTCCTGTTATATTTGCAGTAAAACCATCATCTCTACGTATATGTGTTGCTACTGCGGTGCTACCAAACACATCTAAATCTGTACTCATACTTCCTCCTTAGTTCTACTTTTAGTTATTCTTACTGTGTATTCACTTGTTGCTTGTAAACCTGGTGGTGCTTTATCAGGGTTTTGTTCTAAAAACTCTTTAACTGTTGATTGAACTAATCTTTTTTCAAAAAACTCAGGCATATCATTTTCTTTTATAAACTTGTACATTTCAGGCCAATCGCTTGTCCAATATCTTGTACGTAAAGTTCTTGATAACGTTCCAACTTTAGTTTTCAAACTAGTTACATTAAGTGTCCTACACGCTTCATTTAAAGCTAAATCAACTTTGTCTTTCTTAGTTTTAATTTCAGTAATTTGATTTTCTAATTCATCAATCTTATCTCTCATATTGACAGAAGCTTGCATCATCTTTTCTATTTTATTATCATCTAATTCCATATTCTCTCCTTTTAAACATTAAGGATATTAGTATATCACAACTATTTACTTTGTCAACTTATTTTTCTTATTTCGTATATATCTTTTCCATGTGTTGCAAATACCCATAATGCAAAATTTATTAATTCTTCAGGTGTTGCACTACTTTTCATGGTATTAGCTTTGTTGCTTATTATTTGTATATTTCCTGGTATGTACCCTTTGCTATTATCTATTCTATCAATAGAAGGTGAATTATCTTTAGGGCCTGTTTTACCCCCTTTTATACATTCTTTTATAATAGGATGTCTTAATATAGGACATATCAAAGGGATATTTATATCGTTCTTAGTTATTGTAAATTCAACATTGTTTTTATTAGCCCTAAATTTTGAAGAATATAAAATAGATTTTTCAGGATTATTGATTATTAACTTTCTTCTAGTAGCTGCTTTCTTTCCAGGATTTTTCTTACTCCATTTTTTTTGATACTCGTTAAGCTTTACTTTATTTTTTTCTCGCCATTTTCGATGATATTCTTTTTCTTGTTCAGGGTCTTTATATCCCATCGCTAAACTCCTCTTTATAAAGGTCTACCAATTTAACGTGATTATCAATTTTATCTTGTAACATTTTATAAATTTTTTGTTCAACAGAAGAACCTTGCAAATGGACTACGGTCATTTTATTTTTTTGTCCCGCTCTGTCCATACGAGCACAGCATTGTATGTATGTTTCAACTGACATGACGGGTGACCAAAACACAACTACGTTAGCTGCGTGGAGGGTGACTCCATGTGATGCAGCTTGGGGTTGGATCACCAATACTTGAGGGTCTTTTTTTTCTTGAAAGTTTTTAAATATTTCTGAACGATTATTCATAGACACGTCGCCATGTATTGCAGCGCATGTAATATGTTCTTTATGTAGCTCAGTCATAACTTTTTCAATACTGTGACGGAAAGGACAAAATATAATAACTTTGTGGCTAGCTTCATCTATAATTTCTTTTAATGCAATCATGCGATTAGATATATCAAACTCAATAACTTCGCCTGTATCTGAATATACTGCCCCTGCACTTACTTGTAAAAGTTTTGTAAGTACCACACCTGCAGTAACGGCGGTAATGTTCTCTCCTCCCGCTTGCATATGTCTATATTTTTTAAACTTTTTATAATATTTATCTTGCTGTGGTGTAAGGGGAACTTCACGAGTAGTGTAAAGAACGTCAGGCAAATCTAAACATTCTTCTTTAGTATAACGAATGGCAGGTTGTAGTGTTTTAAATACAATATCTTGTGCGTTAAATCTAGGCACCCAGGTGAACTGGCTAATTTTTTGCATGACCATATCCTTAAACGTTCCTGCATATTTTGGGACGGATACGGGGTTTACAAGTCTAGCCAGTCCATATGCGTCGGCTGGTGATTGAGCAGCGGGTGTTCCTGTCATAAGCCATAACCATGTATCAGGTGTGACCACCCGATTCAATGACTTCCAGCGACGTGTCGTGACAGTTTTGACATAGTTTGCCTCATCGACAACTATTAAATCAAAACCGCCCGATTTAATTTCTTTTTCTACTATTTCTATACCATCATAATTAATTATCACTACATCTGTATTTTCTGTAAATACTTTTTTTCTTTTTTCGGCACTTCCATGAGCAATACCTACTGACCTATGCATGGCTGTTTTAAAAAAATCAGATTGCCATGCGGCTTGCATAATAGATAGTGGGCACACTACAAGCATTCGTTTAATTTTACCTTGATTCATTAGATAGTCAGCAGCCCATATTACTGCAGATGTTTTGCCTGTGCCTGCTTCACTTAAACAATAAGCACGTCTATGTGCTGATAGAAACTCAGCTGTTGTTCTTTGATGATCAAATGGTTTATGAATGCCTGGAAAGTTGTAGTCACGTGTTATAGGTGAAGGAGGGTTTTTAACTTTCATGTCAGATAATGTAAGCACTTCATCTAGTCCCCAATTTACAACAACTTGGGTTACTCCATTATCATATGTTTTAAGAACCTTGCTTTTAGGTATCTTATTTATAATTAACTCAGGTCGTTTTGTATTAACTATTAACGCCTTATCTTTGTACACTTCCATGCAATCTCCTAATAAATAAAAATAGACGTGCCACCGAGAGAGGTAGTGACACGTCTACACACTGCAGTGTTAACACCTAGACGAAAGGTTACCTAATAAGGAACTTCTATTGTTAACTGGCGCGGTTTTAACGCACTCACGCCTAGCGGTTGATCTATTTTTTTTTAGTTACGTTTCTCTTTAACGAACCATTACTATTGCGTGGGAACGAACTGTTCGCACTTTTACTTTTAATACGCATATTACTTAATGTATTTGAACCACCCTTACTTAGAGGCACAATATGATCTACATCTTTACCGTCACCCTTTGATACTTTACCAGCTTTTAACATCATTCGTCTAGCTTTATTTCTAGCTACACGTTTTTTAATTTGATCAGGCTGTGCTTTATATTTGTTTTCTTTTTGATAATCTCTTGCCATTATTTTCCCCAATGTGAACATGATTGAACAGGGCAGAACTTACGACACGCAAAGTTAGGGACAGCATTAAATACCCCTGACTCGTAAGCCCCGTTTATACGTAATACTATTTTACCCCATTCTTCAAACATTTCATCTACTTTGTCAACTGTATAGTCTTCCTTTAATATTTCTTTACTTATCAAGAATACCAATCCAGACTTGATTTTAGTCATATCTGGAAAGTGTTTAAAAATAGCTACACTAAATAAAGATAATTGTCTAGTATCTGCATATTGGCTTGACTTACCTGTCTTGTAGTCAATTAAGGTAGCTAACTTAGTTTCGGGGTTAATAACGAGTAAATCAATAACTCCACGCCACCAAACATTAGCTGCAAAAAAGTCACAAGGTTCTAGGTCTTTAGTTAAGCCTATCTTATACTCACAATACTTGTCCCCTGGAATAGCTATTAATTTGTCAAGGGTTGGCTGAAATATATTAAACTTTTCAGGCAAAGGTGTAGCACTTTTAACATACAACTCACAAGCTTTGTGAACTTCGTTGCCATAGAGAAAGTGCTCTGTATTCGGGTCTTGCTTAATGTCTTTTGCTACATACAGATGGTAGTATTGCTTAGGACATTTTTCAAATGTAGTAGCACTCGAGTAAGACCACGTTTTTAACTCAGCCATTAAACTTCTTTCTTTTGGACTTCGCCTGTTGATTTGTTAAGTTCATATTCGTGTAAGTGTGGAGATACGTCATCACTTGGTTTTTTATTTATATAAATTAAATCAAAATTTTTTTCATAGTGCGTTCTTATATCTTTTACTAAGTCTTCGAAGGTTAATTCATCTTTATCTTTAGCAAACTCAACACTCATAAGATACCGAGTCGTTTCAAAATTATATACTGTGTGTGGCACTTGCGTATTAAATACATAGTATGTTAAGGGTTTATACTTTAATTCTTCTATTTCAAATACAACTCCTTCTTTATCAGGAGCAAATGCACAAATGCTTCTATCAAATGGAGTCAGTAACATATTAATACCTACACCACGTCTTGTATCTGTATGCCAATCATAACAAGAGTAAGGGTCTAGTTTTAATACACCTACTACAAACCCATATCTTGCGTGTAGCCATTTAAAAAAGTTATCTTGTGCTATTAACTTTGGAGGTACAGGTTTAACATTAAAATTATAGTGAGGAAACCATGGCTGAGAATCAAAGGCATAATCATATAGTTCTTTTGCTATAGTAGATTTAGTGCCTATTTCATAGCAGTTCATTATTTAGCGTCCATATAGTTATCACCAACACCTATCTCACAACCTAGAGGTAAGCCTTCACACCATTGTGGTGCAGTGGTCATACACTTCTCAACGTATGCTTTACAGTCATCTACTTCTTCATCTTTACATAGCATGACTAACTCATCATGCACAGTCATAACGACAGGATACCTTTTCGCTACTTGTATTAACTGTTCGGCAATTATATCACGAGCCAACGATTGTATACAGCGTTGAAATGTTTTAGAAGGGTGGATATATTCGGGGATTATTGTTCTACCCATTAGCTTGTCATATACCCATGACTCTCCTGTATTTGTTTTTAGTTTTCTAAGATTAGGTAATCCTAACAACATACCATTAGGTTTCATCATGCCTTCATGAGGAACACTTGATATAATCCCACCATTACCCATCGTATAGTGTTGCCCTGCTTTTACACTTTCTAACATTGTCCCTGCGTCTTGCCATGCCTCAACTAACTCGGGATTAGCTTTGCGATACGCATACACAATGTTCTTAACTTCTTGTAGGTCTTTCTCTACACCACCTTGTTTTAAGATTAAGTGCATCTTAGCCGCACCTACACCATAAATACCCGATAAGTTTACTACCTTAAATATATAACGTAGGTCTTTGTTAACTTTGTTATATGATGTTCCTGTTATATCTGCGGCTGATTGTTTGTATAGATCAATACCCTCTTTAATCTGCTGTATCTTACTATGTGATTTAGCAAACCAATAGGCTAACCTTAATTCAATATTACTTAGGTCAGAGGCTACTAACTTATAACCTTTAGGCGCACACATGGCACGACGTAACTCAGATGTTCGAGGTAAGTTTTGTAAGTTAATACCATCAACACCACTCCATCTATGAGATACAACTGCCCCCGCATACTTTAATGGGACAGGTAGATTACCCCTGTTGGCTATTTGAATAAAGTTTTCTGTTCTTGTTTCTTCAATCGTCGACTTGTTCCCGATACGCGCAGCCGCCAAAGCTTGAACGTATGGGCTATCATGCTCCAATAAAGCTTTAAACTCTTCATCTGTTTTGGCAAACGCATATGTTTCCTTTCCTGTGGTTGTACTAATCTTCATAGGCGGAGTCACACCTTGTTCAATAAGTAACTCAGCAAACTTAGGGTTACTCATAAGTAGTTCTTTATCTACGGCTACTGATGCTAGTAGTTTTTTTTTAACTTCTTTAACTTTGTGGAGGTGACGTAGTAATAAACCTTTATTAAGTTCTATCTTAGGTTCTGTAAACATACGGATAGTTAAGTCAATAAGCTTCATCTCAGGTGCAGTAAACCTATCTTTTAACTCGGTAAATAATTCGTAGGTAAGTTCTACGTCATTGATACAATAACTACCATACTTAGCCAAGTCATTATGTGTAAAGTCTAATCGCTTCTTACCTAACGCATCAAGGACTTCTGTTCCCTTCTCGCCTAACTGATATAGTTTTGATAGGTTAGCTAACGATACTGATTCCGTTAAGCCATGTAGAATTTGAGCCATACTCATAGTATCGAATAAACCTAAGGGGTGTATATCAAAATGCCATGAAAGAATTGCGGCATCAAACCTCATGTTATGTCCTAACACAAAGTGTTCATGCATATTGTATGAGTCTAGGAAAGATTTGATTTCAGCATGTGTTCCTGTAAACCATTTAGTAACACCTTTATCCTTAACAGCTACACCTATGACTTCAAACTTCTCATCACGTATATACTCTTCTGTTGTAAACTTTTTTAATCCATACTCTTTATCGTAATAAGTTTCGAAGTCAATCGTAATTAAGTTAGGCATTACTTACCCCTGACGCGGGCTTTAACTGCATGCTCGTAAATAGCCGAGATGTTAATAACTTCCTCTGATTTTAATCCTTTAGGTCTGATTTTGATAACACCATGATGAATGGTGACGATTAAGTTTCTTTCGCCACGATCGAATGTCGTAGCTGATGTTTCTCTAATAGTAGGCTTCGTTGACTTTGTTGCCATAACTCTCTCCTTTTATTTGCGTCTATTGACGTGATAGTCCCAATCGTCAGCACAATCTTTATCGCACCAACGTCTTGAGTCATTAAGTTTTGTGTTACAATTTAAACAGTGACCAGTTCCTTTTATATATTTAATGCTATCCATTTCCTTACGGCGAATAGCGTTTTCTTTTTCTAACCTATCTTGTGTTTTATCTGCATCATCGGACATGTTTAAGCTTTTGTAATACCAATCTAATTAGAAATAGGTCGATGACTAAAGAAAAATGATAAGGTACATCATCTTCTAAGTATCTAAGTTCTAAGCCTACCATAATTCCTGATATTAACGCAAGCTGAAACACCCACATTATTTAATCAAACGACCTATAATAGTTTGCTTTTCAGAATATTTTACTAACTTATTAACATACCACTGTGCTTTTTTTAAATCTTCTAAAGCATTATCTTTATATCCTGTTCTTGACAAATACTTAATAGCAGTTAAACGTAAGTGTCCCGCAAACTCTTCAGGTGTTGACTTAGCCTCCATATAATCTATAGTTTCAATCCCACCATGTATATAATGCGGTGGTTGATTTACCATGTCTTTTACTTGTTTGTATTTTTTTAATATCTTTTTTAATATGGTCATGTCAAAGTATCCAATCGTTGTTCTAATTCTTCTAAACTATTTTCATTTACTACTATAGGAATCCCTCCATTGTCACATATTGCTCTAAGATTTTTACGTTGTAGTTCAGTAGGACGATTAGTTCCTGCTTTACATTCTATGCCTACAAATCTACCTTTAATACACGCAATAATATCAGGCACGCCTATACCTGTATATGCGCCAGCAACAGGAAAGAAATAATATACATTTTTTGCCTTTAACATTTTAACAACTTGTTGTTTCACCCACTTTTCTTTTACAGGTTCTTTTTTCATTTAGACATTTTCATAATTCGTTTTACAACTTCAACTTTCTTGTTATGGAATTCCATAGACTTTTGGTCTAGTAACCTTTGGTCTATCTGTTTTTTAAAAGCTGTATCTATTCGTAACATAGCCGCTTTATAATCTAAATACACTTCATCAACTGCGTTCTCAGGAATAATAAAGAACTGCCCATCTCTGACACCAATAGTTTCTACAAACTTACCTGTTTCTATAAGTTTAAGTATGGCAATCTTTTCTTTATCCTCTTGTGACACGATGGATGAATTTTCATCCATGACGTGAAATATTTTCATATGGTCTCCATAATTTGATTAACACGAGCAAGAATTTCTTGACGTGCGCCATGACTATCTCGTAACTCATTGGCTGTAACTCCTACTAATGTTTGCTCCAAAGATTGTCTTGCTTGTTCTAGTTTTGGGTCTTTTGTTACATTAAGTCTTGTTAATAAATTTGTCAACTCTAATGCATTATCTACTAAACTATTTCTAAATATCTTTTTGTCTTCCCCACTTAGTCTGTCTACCATATGCTCTAGAGTAGTGTGTAATCTAGACCACGCATCACTCATAGCTACTTCAACACGACTTTCGTATGCCTTTTGATATTCTTGTTGCATCTCATCACGGATATCGTCTGCAATGTCAACACGAAAATCATTTGTTTCTGGAACAGGCATAATAGTATATCTTAGGTTAAACTTGTTTGCAATCTTATCTGCATTGGGATACTCTGACCTATCAAATAAATTACCTAGTTTATACACCATACTCTGAATGATGTTTGGGTATTGTTGTATAAACGTATTTATGCGTGATTTAAATTCAGCTTCATAGATGCCAAGCTGTTGTTTATAATCAAAGAAGTTACTCATGGGCAATAGTCTTGTGCCTGTGTCTGACCAAGGTAGCGTCTGTCTGCTATGCCAATCACGAACTTCATTTGCTAATTTAGTAATAGCTTCTAATTGGTCTGACCCTGCAAGAATATGTTTGTTATAGTTACCTGCCTTGATGGTTGTGTTTTTGTTTACATCAATTTCTTTGGACACGTTCTTATCTAGTTTCCTAGCTGTCCATACTGATATGTTTAAGTCAATTAAGACTGCACTGCTTGCTATACTGATACTCATTTTATTTCCTCCTCTATGTTGATAATTTTATGTAATGCAGGGTGATACAATAAATGTTTATATGTTTCTTCAAAATCTAAACGCTTGTATTTCCATTTGGGTTTCCTGTCTTTAAACCAATCTATATCTACTAACTGCATCAATACATGATGCAAAGCCCAATAGTCCATACGATATTCTTCATCGTTATGGTCTCTTACCGATATAACTGTGCCCCACTTACAAGATAACAAGCTTACGCTTTTAGGTTTAGTCATAATATTCCTCCTCGTCTTGTTCATCTACTTCATAAGGTAATGGATACTCATACTCTTCTCGCCCTAATACAATAGAAAACTTATTCATTTTGGGTAGTTTCTTTAGAAATTTGTGAACTTTGTGGTCTTTGTCTAATTGAATTCTACTTGCACTAAAAACTTTATCTCTTATTCCACAATCTATTTCCTCTATATTAGCATTCCCTGTTGTTGGTCGTTCAGCTATTATACGTTCTAAACGTTCTATACTTTTTTGCCATCTCTTATAATAAGGGTCTTCAGGTGGACATAGTTTTGTAACAGCAACTACTCCTGTTAATTCATCAAATATTTTATGATTTGAAGGTAGATTCTTCCACGTAATGTAACTATGTCTAAAAGCACTTACAATAAAATGTGGTATATCATATTCACGCAATATACTTCTAGTCATGTATGAAGTAGTAGCATCACCATTTGTTGCATAACCACTCTCCACTTGTTTTACTATTCTTTTAAATTGATTTTTAGTAAGGTTTTCTATATCAATATTTACTACTATATTTTTTGCTACTTTTAATAAGTTATCAGGTATATCAATTTCTTTCATGTTGTTCTCCTTAATTAAATTACACGATGTCGTAAACTTTAACAGGCATTACACCTAGCGTTCTATTTTGTAGTCCTGTTAAAAAGTCTTCTACTTTTTTTGGTAGTTCTTGATCTATTTGCATAGCTTTTTTAACCATCTCTTTAAATTTACCAAATCTATACGCACTTATAGTCCCCCTAGGTTTTTTTTCTTTAGCACTTTTAAGGGTATCGTCTAAGGCTTGCAAGTCCCATTCTGATAGATCAGGTTTTAATTTAACTAGTGAAGCCGCTTCTTTTATCGTGTTAAAGAAAACATGACCGTTGGGAATATCTGTCCATCTAAATGTATAGCTATCATAAGAAAAGTGGGGGAAATCATGTCCTTTCCTAATCCATCTAGCTAAGTGTGCAGTCATAGAGTTACCTCCAGAGATACACCCTGTTCTTATTTGCTTAACTACATTTTTAATTTGCCTGTCTGTAAACTTATTAAAGTCAATGTTCATGACTATGCTTTCTGCGTATTGCGTTAGTTCATTTGAAATCTTTAAAGCCATTTTATTTCTCCTTTAGTTATGAACATTTTTACTTTAAAGTAAGAATGTTCGGTTATTATTCATCTATATGAATAGTCTTACCATGTGGTGATGTATTGTTGCGTGATGTGACTGCCCACAGTGTAGGTGTGCAACCCCAACTACCTCCCCAATCATCTTCTACATATCCGTCTGTTAGTATAATGATAGCCTCAGGTTCAATGCGTTTATCTTTGATATACTGATTAACGCAACCAACATGAGTGCCACCACCCCCTGCAGGTTTTGTTGAATCAAACAATCCTTTGTAATCACCTTGATTGTATGTCTCGTGACCTGCAACTACTGTATCCCAATACAACAACTCTATACTTGATGGGGATACATCATCACATATAGCTACAACTTCGCTTAAGAACTCGTTAAGTTCTTGTTGACCAATAGAACCTGATGTGTCAATACCCACTACAATCTTACCTATTGATTCACCAATCATGCTCGGCATGTAGATGTCTTGACCTAAGAAACGCTTGTGTGGTCGTTTCCATGTAGTCTTATCTTTGTTACGACAGGTTGCATTAACAAACTCACGCAACTGTTCACGCCAATTTACTTTAGGTTCAAGTATTTCATTGATACTTCGGTTCTTATTTCCTTGCATCTTGCCACGAATAATTTCACCTTGACGCAACGCTTGGTCAATCTGCTTGATAGTCTCTTTAACTTCTTCATCAGACAAAGCTTCAGCACCTTCCCAATCGTGTGTATCATGACCCCTCTGTTCCTTCACATACTGATTATCTTTCTTAAGCATTTCAAAGATTTGTTTAGTTGTCATACCTTTGTATGCTAAGTCAAACAACGCTGAGTCGGGTCGTTTAGCTATGTCACTTTGTTGATCAGCTTCATATATCGCATAGTTCACAACAAAATCAGCTGCCATGTTTGCAAGCATGGGATTTTCTTTCCATAGCTTTTTCCATAGGTGCATATGCTGATAAACTTTGTGTAGTGCCTCATGTAAAATTACATAGTTCAACTCCTTATCATTTAGTGTTTTGATGAAGTCGAGGTTATACATGACATCACGACCATTGGTGCAAGCCGTTGGTATGTTTTCTGTAAATATTACTTTGCCCACCGATAACACGCCTGCAAACATACAGAATTGTTTGCTACGCATTATAGCTATGTGGGACTTCGTTACTCTTTGTTCACTCGTTAGTGCCATATATCCTCCTAGAAATATTGATTATTCTTGACTGCCCAATCAACAAACGATTTGTTCTGAGCCGCAACTTGTTTGCGTGATGATGCCATGATGTTGACTGCAAACAACGCTTGTATCTCCATTGGTAGTCGTTGAAGGTAAGTTAACCACGCGTCCATATGTTTGTCTGTGATTGTCATGAGTTCTCGCATGACTAGAATTACACGAGCCGCAGGGTCGTTTGGTAGCTGTGCTTTCTCAGGTTCTTGATAGATACTTTCTTTCGTTGGTAACCCATCAGCTAGACTAAAGTATGCTGACATATCCCGAGCCGCTGACTCACCTAGTGTGCCTGAGAGTGCAACCAATGTTGTATCCTCGCCAAGTGTTTGTCTGTTCTTAACAATGAACGAGGCTTTCTCTAATGAACGAGGAGACACAAACGCTTCTTGTTGTTTTCTTGGATTGTATATATACATGTTCTCTTTCTGTGAGTCATCTGTATATGATGCTAGAGCATGAGGAAATTGTTTAACCCACGCTACGACTTCGGGTGCTATCTGATTATCAATAGCCCAATTAATCCATTCATCATCATTTGGATTACGAACTATGACTGCCGTTAGTCTGTTCTTGACATGAGCCTTCATGGTATCGCCTACACCATCTGTTGTGAGATTACCTGTGGAATACACAATAGAGTCGGGGTGAAACTTAACTGCACCTAACCTTCTCTCTAGCATGACAGGCAATAACATATTCTTAACAGGCTCACTCGCTTTTGTTATCTCATCTAACATAATGATGACAGGCTTGTTGTCATGAATAGCAAAGCGTTCATTTGGATAGAATGTAGTAGTCTTTGTTTCATGGTTCATGGCAGGCATAGCTAAGTCACCTAAATCTAAGTCTGCACAATCTATATACACAGGTGTGTGACTAGGAAATCTTTCACTTAGCGATTTAAGTATAGACGATTTACCAATGCCAGGTTGCCCTTTAAGGTGGACTGTGACATCACGACCTACTGTGGCAATTAATTCTTCTGCTTGTTGCAAGTTTATTTCTTGTTGCATGATACTCTCTCCTTAATGTTAAGCGACATTAGTATATTTCTATACGATTGTCGCAGGTTGAACTTCTACTAATACTTGTGGGTTTTCTAACTTAATCTGCTTGTCTATATATCTTTTAAACATACCTATATTGCAATAGGCAACATAGTTATTTACATCCCATCGCTGATGCTGACATTCTCCGACTACATCACAATAAGCTAAATAAGTTTTATCTTCATCAGCATATAACTCTAGCTTGTTTGAATACTGATTTACTTCTTTAGTTAAGTTTTTATCCATCTCAAGTCCATCGTTATTTAACTTCAGCATAGTGTCTGCATACTTAAGTAACTTTTGATATGGTTTACGCAACTCACGCATTTGTTTGGCGTCAAACTTATACTTAACAGGTTTCTCAAACTGTTCGGGGTGTAATGGTTTATTGTCATAGTCTAATGAATACCAATCATTAGCGTTCATATAAAACTTATCACCTAATTGGCTAATATAACATTCTATCTGATGGTTCTTAACCAACGGACTTCTAGTATATGGCGAAGGCACATAACGCTTATGTTTAAACGGATATAATTCACGTCCTGAAATATACTCTACAAAGTATTGTGTGCTTTCTGACGGATAATTACCTAGCGTTATCTCTTTGTGTGTTGGATAAAACCTTACCAAGTCGGTGTCATAATATCCTGCCGTATATACTTCAATGCCATCAAGTATTTCTTGACGCAACCATTTCTCTTTCTCATACCTATCACCTAATCTACGCACCGATTGATTCTCACCACGCACAACCGTTTTGCTTGCAAATATTTCTTTTGCCTTGTCGTATGTTTCAATACGAGGCATGTTATAAACATTGATCTGAAAGCCCATGTTATTCTCCCTCCTTTAAGTTATAACCTCTGTTCATCCAACTAACGAACTTCATGTTAATAAGCCAATCTTGTAGGCTAGGTATCCACCCACCACAATCTTCTTTAACATGTTGTTCACCAATCAATCGTGTTGGCACTTCACGACCATCACTATTCACAATGAATAACCCGAATTGTCTTTCACATTCAAAGATACCTTGTGCATGATGACGAATAGCCCTATGTCTTGCGTCTGCAAAACATTCTTTGGTTGCATCAAACCAATCATGGATAGGTTGGTAGTCAGCTTCAACACCTCCCCACTTCTTTACAGATGTTTTAGAATGATAATGAGGATTCATTATTCTTCCTCCTTATTCAAATCAAAGTCATGTTCGACTGTGGTCATGGTGTTCTGACCAACAGTTAAGTTAATGCTTGGTGGGCTTTCTCTAAAATCTATTATTAGTTGCCCTTGACCCCCCTCATTGTTACACCAGTCAACATCTGTTTGGTCTAATGCTCGGTAGCATAAATCTTCTAACACCTTAACTAGAGATGTTTCTTTTTGTTCTGCTGTTTGATGACCGTAAGTTGCTGTTGTCCATGCAATCATATCAGTAGGTATTTCTTGCGTTTCATCATGTTTATCTATGTAATAAACGCTGTCAACTTGTCCGTCATCACCACTCCCTCTAAACTCTACACCCACTCTCTTTGCTCCTAACAGATTTAACTGCGTTAGTAACGTTTCTTTTTCTTGTTTACTTGAAAATACCTTCACGATGCTCTCTCCTTACATAAAAAGAACATTCTTACTATAAAGTAAAAATGTTCGGTTAAAATTCGCAGTAAATACTTACTGCGTTTACTACACTTGCTAAAACTTTTTTGTATTCTATTATTATACCATAATGGTTGACATTGTCAAGTTTTATAACAAAAATTTTTACTTGCTTTTGTGCGAACTATTTAGTCCTTTTAATAGTTCTAAGTCAGTCACCACAATGTAATTACTTTTAGGCATAGGCACAATCGTGTGCTTGTATGACCTAGCCTCTTGTTCCCCACACAATAAACAAGTCTTGTAACCTAAAGCATACCTAGCGTCAGCTACATCACCACCACATTCAAAGCATTGTCTCATTTTAAATACTCCCTTGTGTTTAAATTCCATGTGCGTGTCATGGCATAACGCGTAGCCTCTAACTCTGTGCGTGGCGAATTAAAATGCGTATAGTTTCCTGTAAAGAATTTATTTTTTTTGATTGTTTCCCAATTTGCGTTATTCGCAAATAAGGGTATTTGTTTTGCGTTAAACGCAAACGCATTAAGTATTTTTTTCGTCATTTGCTTTTCTCCTTTTTATTGTTAAGTAACCTTATTAAAATACCCATTCCAATTTGTATTTGCTCCTTTGGGTAATGCTTTAGGTAATTTAATTAAACCTTGTTTGTCTAGTTCTCTTACTCTTGTAGCACTTCCTGTTGCATATAATATAATTTGATTACGAGTTGCATTTGGATACTTTTCCATGTATTGATTTACTGCTTCGATGAGTTGCTCATCTGTTTTTATTTTGCTATTCATTAAAACAAACACTCCCCTACTAATTTAAATAAGTCTTCTTTAACTTCCTTTATAACTTCTAGCTTGATGACATTACTGCCTTGTTCTTTATGCCACTTCGCCTCTTTCGCATTCCATCTATACTTGCGTAAAACTTCGCCGTCATCATCAATGACTGCATAGGTAAAAGGCAAACTCATTTTGATTGCTCTACCTTTGGTGGTTCTTGTGGTTCTTTACTTTTGTGGTTATCAATTATCACACCTACACTTATGGCTATGTATAGTGCTGTCAACCATGCGATTGTATCCATTACACTCTCCTTATTAAATATGTTCTACTAACTCGACATACTTTATTACCTTTAACTACATTAATGATGTTGCACTTAATCATGGCTTTATTCTGTGATATTAAGTATTGTTCGCCTACTACCTGCACACCTGTTTGTGTAGCAACACTTGTGGCAACAGTAGCACACCCACTACAGACCATTATAAGCATCAGCAATACGCTTGGCATTATAAGTCTTACGAACTTTAGCCTTGTCATGTGCATATTTAGCATAATTTGCATCTCCCATGTAATAAGCGAGTAATGTTTTAAACGCTTGGTCTATCTCATAGTAGTTAGGTTCATCGGGAAATGTTTTGTTAACTTCAAACCCACTTTTCAAACCCTTTACTAATATATCATCTACTTGTTCATCTGTTAATTTAATTTGCACTTGCATACTTCTCTCCTTTTTGTTTATAAAAAATAAGATTAGACCACTTGACTACGGGTTCTAATCTATACCATGACTTTGGTTTCTTTATGGTCGTGTCATGGAAGTTTGTTGCACCATAACTATAATCAACTTCCAATCGGTGTAATACTTTATATGCTATATCAAAATAGTATTGGCGTATCACCGAGGGTGGTTGCACAAACCCATACCAACTAAACTGATATGGTCGTTTCATTTCACTACACACATTCTTTTTATTAAATTCGGCACGCCTCATCAATACATACCCTACGGCAATCTGTCCTTCTCGTGGTTCGGTTGCTGACTCCATGTATATAGTCGTGGCGAGACAAAGTAAAGCTTGGTCAATCATATTGACCTCCTTTAAATATGTTTATACGAGTTTAAAATTAGTCTAGAAGTAGACTAGTGTGCCTTTGAAAAAAAGGTATTGTTGAGTTGTTTCATAGTGTTCTCCTTTATGATTAGTCTTCGCAACTGCCATTGACACAGGCGTTGTTGTTTAAGATTTCTTCTTCAAGCGAGGCAAGTGCCTCTTGTTTCTCAATGTCTAACGCTTTGTCATTGAGTTTTGCATACATATCTGATGTATACGGCTCATACCTTACCATCAAACCTGCGTCAGCACAAGCACTTATATAGTCATCAAATAAAAACCTTGACACAGGATCAGAGTTTATGCTCAATATGATTGTTGTTTTATTGCTCATGTTTTTCTCCTTTGTTATGTATATAGTTTGCGTGGTGGGCTTGTTTAATTCTTGATACTAGAAATTTGCTTTTAGCGAATACTCCCTTGATACTACAACCCGTTAACCAAACATCGCTATCACTTAATTTATATACATTACTTTTAAACTTGTCATTCGGGTAGTAGATTATTTTCTTTACAACATCATCATTACATTCATCTAACATTATAACTATCTTACTCATTTCACCATTCCCTCCTTGTGGTTTTGTATGTCTTCTCTTAATTGCGTTTCACTATAATCGCCGTTGGCAATTTGCGATACAATTTCTATGTAATCATCTATCGTGGCGTCACTACCTATCCAAAACACTACATCTTTTCCTGTAATAGTCTTACTCATCATCGTCCTCCTCGTCAGCATCTTTTAAGTTGCTTAATTCTTTTTGTAATTCTTCCATGCTCATATGTTCATACCCTTTAAATCCATACATAAGCAAGTCATAGATAACTCCATCGTTAGCCTCTATATTATTTTGGCACATCGAAAAGTTAAGCTCTATCAGCTCTTTAATTATTTGTTCTCTGTATTTGTTATACATGTTGTTATCCTCTCTCCACCCCAATACTCAGGATTTTGTTCTGTGTTCATAAAAGTTTCTATATCAATCTTTAATTGTTTAGGTGTGTAGTGTCCCCTTATCATAGACTTAATCATGTTTATTAATAAAGGATTCATGCCTTGCACCCAATACCCATTCTGTTCTTTGTTTACTGTGTGTAGTTTAGATAGCCACTTTGCTATTTCCGAATTTAAACTAACTTCATCTTTTAAATCTATATTTGCTTCTAGTTTATTTATGTCTGCATATTTAACCCAACTCATTTTTTTACCATGATGCACTATTGTATTTATGTCTGCATATTTAACCCTACTTACTTTTTTATCTTGATGCACTATGTTTGTGTCCATTGTTCCCTCCTTTTTGCTGTTTTTCTAACCACTTTTTACCTCTTATAGATAGGTCATACATCTTGCCATAATTACCTTTAGATAGGTCATACATCTTGCCATATCTCTCGGCATATTTTATATAACCAATTCTATGTGTTAACATAGCATAAGACATATGTTGTTTATATTTTGGATACCATTTATAACCCTCATAGTCATCTTGCCAGTCGGAACTTAACATGATTTTAATAAGAAACTCTTTTAACTTTGCTATGTTTTTAAATGCTTCAACTTTGTGGGTGTCTAACATAATACTTCCTCTCGTTTAATGTTTGGTCTTCATACCTCAAACACTCAATACATGCTCTGTCTATTAAATTATCTATGTAATGTCGTTCACGATATAATACTTCTCTAAAAAACTTTAACTCATGCCTTGCCCAATTTATTAAACGCTGTTCAACTTCGTGGGGTTTGGTCGGTGCTATTTGTTCATACATACGCAACCACTCACTATCACTAAAGTTATCTAGGATATTTTTAACTTTATACGACTTTAACTGCGTGGACACATACTCTTTTATTTGGTCTATGTTCATCTAATTACCATAACTAAAAGCAAAAAGATATTGATACCCACAGACACAACTGCACAAAATCTTAGTCGTCTGTAATGTTCTTTTGATACGGGAGTATATTCAGACATATATATTTCTCTGTCATAGTTTTTATATATTGGTTTTATTTTCATTTTGTTTCTCCTTTAATTTTTTGTCCATCTTCATTAAACTCTTTTGGGTCATATATTATGGTTTGTGACATTTCACTTTTTCTACTAATGGAAGTTAATATAGCTTCACCTATGATGTCGCTTACTTCTGTCTTTTTAAATTCGTCGTTATCCATGAAGTAATAACATTTTTGGTCTATATATGAATTTTCAATAGCATCATGCCATGTTCCTTTACACACTCCTATATATGAACCATACTCTTTACCACTTTCGTCATCTTCATATTTATATGTAATTGGGTATGCTTTAACTTCTATCAACCCTGTTTTCTTTGGGTCTTCTTTATTTATTATTTTCATTTTGTTTCTCCTTTTAAACATAAGTCATATGCTTTCATTTGATACACAGCTATGTTAGTCAAAGTATAGCCATCATCAAAACTTCTATTAATAAGCCACCAATCATAAATGCTAGTCATTATTTATACCCCCCTGCCATTTCAAAACTTGCATGATGGTCATGTGCAAACGATTGATGTATTGCTCTGAACATCAGAAACGCATCGGGTTTATGTTCCCATTCTGGATTGTCAATCCCTACCTTTTCGCCCAAGTCCACATCATTACTATCTATATATCCATATTCATGCAAGTAGATAGCTTCCTCAACGAAGGCTTTAGGTATTTTGTGTTTGTCAACTATTGCTTTTACTACTTTATCCCCTGCACGACTACCACATGGATACTTGTCCCACTCGGTTCGCCATGCGTTTATAACTTTGTTTGCAGTTTGTAGCCAAAAATCAGACATCATAATTTACTCCTTAAAAAAGTGAACAATTTTACTTTTGAGTAAGATTGTTCAAGGTTAAAAATTGCAAAACATGGAAGGCAAACAAGTTGCTCTTTCATTCTAATATTATACCATAATGGTAGACAATGTCAAGTTTTCTGTTCCTGTTTTTTATCACCTATAAATACGCTGATAGGTGTTTGTTTTTAGACCTTTTGGGTGTAAGGGTATAACGAAGTTAACTTTGTCAAGAGATAGGGTGGATTGTCAAGAGTTGTGTATTTTTATCAAGTGCTTGTTTTGATTGAGAAAATAGAGTTTACTTTGTTAACTTTGTGGGTATATTATAACATTGTAAGTGCTTGATTATTAAGTAATATAACAAGGGTATTTACAATGTCAAGACCTATATAACAAGTTAAGCTATTGATTATTCAGTAATAATACAATATAACACAAAAAACGGCATTGCGTGGTCTGGAGGAAAAGAAGCAGGAAAAAATAAAATTGATTAGCCACAAAGTTAAAAAAGTAAAAACAAAATTGTCTAGCGAAACAATTATTAAAAAGTCGTGTTATATTGTATTTTTATATTAAGTTATTGATTATATTGATATTTGTATTTTTATACCTGCATTTCTAAGTCATTGATTATTCAGTAATAATACACCCTACATTTTGTAGGGGTATTATAAGTCATTGATTTTGCAGTAATAATACACACCTTGTTATAATACCCCATGTGCGTGTTATACTATACATTGTCAAGTTTAACTCTGTTTACGCATAAAGATGTAGCCACAAAGTTAACTTCGTGAACATTCTTACTTTTAGGTAAATTTGTTCATTAACTTTAGCTTAAGCTTAAGCTTTAGCATTCTTTTTATTACGGTCATAACAACGGTCCTACCAAGTTAACAAAGTTAACTTGGTAAAATCAGGGCGAAAAAAAAGCCCGTATTTCTACGGGCTTAATTTATTTAACTTATTTATTTTAAGCTAGATAAAAACTTTTTAACTTCTGTTTTATGTTGTAAACAACGATAAGCAAAATCAAGCTCTACTATAGACCATTCTAAAACAGGCTCGTTCTTTTTATTTACCCTGCCACTATCAATTTTTAGCAAGTTTTGCACCTTTTCTACCATAGCTTTAATATTTTTGCCTTGCTGTTCTTTTTGTTGAGAAACCAATTTTTCAGATTTAATTTTCTTAACATCATTTAATTCTTTTTGAAGTTTAATGTCCTCGTCTTTTGGTTTATCATCATCTAAATAAGCCTGACCTATAATCCTATTCACTTTCGCAAGTTTAGCCTCTACGCTTTCCAATGCTTCATGAATATATTTTTCTTTTAACGCTTTTCTTTTTACACTTATTCGCTGAGCATCTTTAGAAGGTTTGGAAGGCTTGATAAATTTGGCGTTCGCAAATTGTAGTTGCTTTAACATTTGAGAAAAAAGTTTTTCAGATGTTGATAACGCTAACTTATGCTCATTCACAAGGGTGTTAAGGATAACCTGTTGCACCTGTTTTAATAAATAATAGTCAGGTTTTAACCCCATTAATTTTAGCATCAGAGCCGTTGCTGTATTCATTCTATTACCAGCACTTAACACTTGAGTGTGAGATGTAGCTAACTCAATACTAATATTTTTACAGACTTCTAACTTTTCAGGTTCGAGTGATACTACTTCAGTTGCTAATACTACTTCTTTTTGAGTTTCTTTTAACATGATATAACCTTTCATTTAAAGTTTAAATAAGCGAACATTTTTACTATATTGTAAGAATGTTCGCAAGGGTTAGCGTTATGCTTTCCCTTAATTAAATAATGACACCTAGCTTAATAATGTCAAATATAAAGCATGATATTTAAACCCCACCCACACCCTATCCCCCCAAAACTTTGTGGGACTCCGTGCTATTGCATTTACACTATGATTTGCATAAATGATTACATATTTTTTAAAAATAGAAACACCCCCCGTCATCAAAATAAAGGGCTTTGCAAAAAAATTTTTATAAAAAATTTAAAAAAACGAGTTATATTGCTTTAGGATCTAGGTTATAAACTTCAGAATATACTGCTTTAAGTTTGAGGAAGGATTTCTCATGGAGATGAAACTTAGGATCTTTCTTTATATAGAGTGCTAAGTGAACCATTTCATGAAGGAGAGTTTGGAATATAGTTGTAAAATGTCCACAAGCAGCAGAGCTTATTTCAATTTGCATTTCAATTTCATCAAAACAACCATAAATACCAGCGTTATTAATAACTTTAAACTTAACACGGGAAGACTTAGGCATTTTTAATTTGTTAAATGGGGGCAGTTTACAAGCCATGTCATATAGATGACCAAGATTTTCTGAAGTAAGCGTAGTTTTCATAACTCATTGTATCAAAAAGGTGCTTGATTTATATAATAATTTAATATATATTGCCCTCAATAGCTGCAAATAAATTTCTAGGATGTAAACAGCGACATTTTATGGCAATAACAATCATTCCAATGGCAAATATTCCGCTTCCTGATGATTTTGATTCAGAAGAGCCTACTACACTAGAACAAAAAGTAAAAGTCGCTGCCAAAACCATGCAAGTTTTAGATAAAGCAGGAGCAGAAATACCTGTTTCTACACAAGAAAAACAAGAAGCTACAAATATATTTAAACAAGTTACAGATCCTCAAGGTAAAAACACATTAAATGCGGCAGTTAATAAAGCATTAAGCACTCCAGCTACAGTTCAACATTTATTTTTGATGTTATCGGACTATGATCATCAAGTTGTACAAGAAGCCATTCAATTGAGACGGTTTGTTACAAATAAACTAATAGAAGATGCAGGATTATCAGATCCAAGACACAGATTAAAAGCACTAGAGTTGTTAGGTAAGATAAGTGATGTAGGTTTATTTTCAGAGAAAACAGAAATCACTGTTAAAAACTTAAGTCAAACAGATTTAGAATCTGAAATTAAAGCAAAGCTTTACAAAATACTTGGCAAGACTGCAGTTATAGATACAACATTTGAAGTTGTAGATGTAAAAGACGCGGCCTCAGAAATATAATATGGCTATTGAAATAACAGGCGTTACTGACGCTGAATTAGATAAAGCTCTAGCTAATATTGCGGTATTACCTAAAACAGAACAAATACGTTTATTAGCAGCGCTAAATGAGTTAGAAAAAACGCAAACAGTTGAGAAAAGACAAAGTACTTTTTTGGAGTTTGTAAAGCATGTATATCCTGGTTACAAAGTTGGCGCACATCATAAACGACTGGCTCAAATATTTGAAGAAATCTCTAATGGCAAAAAGAAACGAGTTATTGTTAACATTGCTCCGCGACACGGGAAATCAGAACTCATCTCATATTTGGCACCGGCTTGGTTTTTGGGTAAATACCCAAACAAGAAAATTATTATGGCATCTCATACTGCTGACCTTGCAGTTAACTTTGGAAGACGTGTTCGTAATCTTGTGGGTAGTGATCCTTATAAAGATGTTTTTCCAGGCGTAGAGTTACAAGCTGATAGTAAATCAGCATCAAGATGGGGAACAAACTATAATGGGGAATACTTTGCTATTGGTGTTGGTGGTGCCCTCGCTGGTCGTGGGGCTGATTTATTTATCATTGACGATCCACACTCGGAGCAAGATGCCAAGTTGGGACGACCGGATGTTTTTCTGCCTGCTTGGGAGTGGTTTCAGTCTGGCCCAATACAACGTCTTATGCCGGGCGGTGCAATTATTGTTGTAATGACTAGGTGGTCTAAGCTAGACTTGACTGGCCAAATAGTTAACCAAATGATCAAGACAGAAGGTGTAGATGAGTGGGAAGTTGTTGAATTTCCAGCAATTATTGAAAACAAAGCAGGCGAAGAAGAAAGTCTTTGGCCTGAGTTTTGGCCCCTTGAAGAATTACAGGCAAAAAAAGCTTCACTAGATGTACGGTACTGGAATGCTCAATACTTACAGAACCCAGTCTCAGAAGAAGGCGCATTAATAAAACGTGAGTGGTGGAAGATATGGGAAGGTGAAGATCCTCCCAAGTGTGAATTTACCATCATGTCTTTGGATGCTGCACAAGAAGCCAATACAAGAGCCGATTATAATTCGTTAACTACGTGGGGTGTCTTTTTTAACGAAGAGATCAATAATTATAATATAATACTGCTAAATGCTATCAAGCAACGTATGGAGTTTCCTGAACTTAAAGAACTTGTGTTAGAAGAGTATAAGGAATGGCAACCAGACGCACTTATAGTAGAAAAGAAATCTAACGGTGCCGCTCTCTATCAGGAAATGAGGAGGATGGGGGTTCCTCTAGGGGAATTTACACCTGGAAAAGGTCAAGATAAGATCAGTCGTGTTAACTCTGTGGCAGATCTTTTTAGATCTGGTATAGTGTGGGCTCCCGATAGAAGATGGGCACATGAACTGATTGAAGAATGTAATGACTTTCCATCAGGGGCTAATGATGATCAAGTGGACTCAACAACCATGGCATTAATGCGTTTTAGACAAGGGGGGTTCATCAGATTACCTAATGATGAAGTTGATGATATACCAGGATTTAGAAGTTCTCGAAATAGATTATATGCGATATAAGGAAATAATAAATGAATAAGAGAATACCAAGAAAAAAGGGACAACCTGCAAATTCAAAAAAACATTCTGATTTATATACAGATGAAAATCCTAAAGGAACTATTCATGGTTTAAAATTTGCTACAGCTAAAGATGCTAAAGCAAGTGTATCTAAAATTAAAACTAGTGGTCGATCTCACGCGCACAAAATACAAGCAGCGATTGCCATGGAACAAAGAGCAAATGTTATGGGTAAACCAGAAGCAGCAAAAGCATATAGAAAATTTATTAATATAAATAAAAAGTCATAAAGGACACCATATGGCAATCAACATAGATAAAAGTTTATCACAAGCCCCTAAAGGTCTTGAAGAATTAGCACAAGCCGAACCAGCGTTAAGTATTGAAATTGAAAACCCAGAAAGTGTTACGCTTGATGATGGTAGCATGGAAATTACTATTATGCCTGGCAAAGAACAAGATGATAAGTTTAATGCTAACTTAGCAGAAGACATGGACGAAGGGCAGTTGACTGAGTTATCGGGTGATTTGCTTGGTGAGTTTGATGCTGATATTAATTCAAGAAAAGATTGGTTAAATACTTATGTAGATGGTTTAGAGTTACTAGGTCTAAAAGTAGAAGATAGAACAGAACCATGGCCAGGTGCATGTAATGTGTATCACCCTTTAATGACAGAAGCACTTGTGAAGTTTCAAGCAGAAACTATGATGGAGACATTCCCTGCGGCAGGCCCAGTTAAAACAGTAATTGTTGGTAAGCAGACAAAAGAAAAAGAAGAAGCTGCCGAACGTGTTAAAGATGATATGAACTATCAACTTACTGACATGATGCCTGAGTATAGACCTGAACATGAACGCATGCTATGGGGGTTAGGATTATCAGGTAACTCATTTAAAAAAGTTTATTATGATCCTAACATGGAACGCCAAGTATCTATGTATGTTCCTTCGGAAGATATTGTAGTGCCTTACGGTGCGTCTAATTTAGAAACAGCAGAGCGTGTTACGCACGTAATGAGAAAAACAAAAAATGAATTACATAGATTACAAGTAGCAGGGTTCTATCGTGATATAGATTTAGGTGAACCCTATTCAGATGTTGATGAAGCCGAGAAAAAAATTGCAGAGAAGTTAGGGTTTAATCCTACAGAAGATGACAGATATAAAATTCTTGAGATGCACGTTAACATCGATTTAGAAAATGGTGATAGTGAAGATAATATAGCATTACCTTATGTAGTTACCATTGAAAAGGGCACGGGCGATATATTAGCTATACGCCGTAATTGGAATCCAGATGACAAATTAAAAAGTAAGCGTCAACACTTTGTACACTACGGTTACATTCCAGGATTTGGTTTTTACTGTTTTGGTTTAATACATTTAATTGGTGCTTTTGCTAAATCAGGCACGATGATACTTCGTCAGTTAGTAGATGCAGGTACTTTATCAAATCTTCCTGGTGGTCTTAAGTCTCGTGGACTACGCATCAAAGGTGATGATACTCCGATTGCTCCAGGTGAGTTTAGAGATGTTGATGTACCAAGTGGTGCAATCCGCGATAACATCTTACCACTTCCATACAAAGAACCATCACAAGTTTTACAAGGTTTAATGAATAGTATTATTGAAGAAGGACGACGTTTTGCATCCGCTGCGGATATGAAAGTATCAGACATGTCTGCTAACAGCCCAGTGGGTACTACATTAGCAATTTTAGAAAGAACATTGAAAGTAATGAGTGCAGTTCAAGCACGTATTTACTACGCGATGAAACAAGAGTTTAAATTACTTAAAGTCATTATTCGTGATTACACTCCAACAGAATATAGCTACGAACCTGAAGTAGGCGATCGCCGTGCTAAACAATCTGATTATGATAATGTAGATGTCATACCGGTCTCTGATCCCAATGCGGCAACTATGTCTCAAAAAGTGGTTCAGTATCAAGCGGTTATGCAAATGGCACAAGCTAATCCACAAATTTATGATCAAATAGAACTTAATAAACAAATGTTGGAAGTACTAGGAGTTAAGAACATAGGTAAACTTATACCAAGTGCTGATAATCAAAAACCAAAAGATCCTGTAACAGAAAATATGAACATTATTAATGGTAAACCTGTTAAGGCGTTTATTTATCAAGATCATCAAGCACATATTCAAGTGCATATGACAGCTATGCAAGACCCTAAGATTCAACAAATGGTAGGACAGAACCCTCAAGCGGGCGCAATACAAGCTGCAGCTATGGCACACATTAATGAACACATTGCATTTGAATATAGAAAACAATTAGAAGAACAATTAGGAGTTCCGTTACCTAAACCAGATGAAACATTACCCGAAGATGTAGAGTACGAACTATCTAAAGTTATGGCTGAAGCCGCTAAAAAACTTGCTGCTAAATCCGTTTTTGAAATGCAACAACAACAAGCGCAACAACAAGCTCAAGACCCGTTAATTCAAATGCAACAACAAGAATTAGCTATTAAAGAAAAAGAAGTTATGATTAAAGAACAAAAAACTATGGCTGATATTGAATTAGAAAAAACAAGATTAATGCTAGATAAAGAAAAAATTGATTCTCAAGAAAGAATTGAAGGCGCTAAACTTGGAGCTAAATCTGCTTTTGATAAAGATAAATTTGAAGCTGATCAAAATGCTCGTGGAGTAGAAATAGGATTAAAACTTTCTGGACAAGAACAGGATACACAATTAACTGAGGAGTAACACATGGACAAAACGCTAGAGCTATTATTGTCTCGAATAGATGATCAGCGCAAACAAGTTTTAATAAATTTAGGAGACGGAGCAGCAAAAGATTATGCTTCGTACACTAACATGGTCGGATATATTCGGGGTCTATCCGTTGCAGAAAGTTTAATTAAAGACCTTGCACAAAGAATGGAGACTTATGATGACGAGTGAAATACTCACAATGAATAAGAATATAGTTGATGCAAGTGGTCGACCAGTTCATATTCCAAACATAGATGAAGTAGAAATAGAAGATATACCGATTGAAGATCGAGGTTTGCAATTACCAGAACCACAAGGTTATAGAATTTTATGTGCTATTCCTGAAGCATCAGAAACATATCAAAGTGGTTTAGTAAAAGCAGGCGATACAAAACGTATTGAAGAACATTCTACTGTAGTTTTATTTGTAGTTAAAGTAGGCAATTTAGCTTATAAAGACGAGGCAAGATTTCCTACGGGTCCATGGTGTAAAGAGGGTGATTTTGTTCTAACACGTGCATACGCAGGTACTAGATTTAAGATCCACGGAAGAGAATTCCGCATTATTAACGACGATACAGTTGAGGGGGTTGTAGAAGATCCTCGCGGCTATACTCGCGCATAGGAGAATATTATGGCTGATGTAAAAGATGGAGATATTGTTTTTGAATATCCAGATGATGATGAAATACCAGCAGCTAAACCTGCTGAAGAAAAAAAAGTTTTCACTCAAAAAGAAAAAAATGAAGTTAAAGTAGAAACAAAGGCAGAGGATATTGATCTTGAAATTGAAGACGATACTCCTGTCGAAGATAAAGGCAAAGAACCTTTACCTAAAGAAAAAGTTGAAGAGCTAGAAAATGATACGCTAGAAGAGTATTCTGAGCGTGTTAAACAACGTATGGCTCAGCTTAAAAAAGTTTGGCATGACGAAAGACGTGCTAAAGAAGCTGCTGATAGAGAACGTCAAGAAGCCATTAAATACGCTCAACAAATTTCTGAAGAAAATAAAAGATTAAAAACTACTTTAACAAGTGGTGAAGAAACTTATATTCAAACGCTTAAGACTTCGTTAGAACAACAATTAGATTCAGCTAAACGAGATTATCGTGAAGCATATAATGCGGGCGAAACAGACCAAATTATTGAAGCCCAGCAAAAAATGAATGATGCACAGTTTAGACTGTCTCAAGCACAAGCTTATGAACCTAGGTTTAAAAATACTTTACAAGACCCTCAAAATCCTGTATATATACAACCAAATGAACAACCTTCATATAAACCAGACGATAGAGCTTTAAAATGGCAAGAAAAAAACGAATGGTTTGGTAAAGATGAAGAAATGACAAGCCTTGCATTAGGCTTGCATGAGAAATTAGTTAGAAGTGGAATTAATCCTACCTCTGATGAATATTATCGTCGTATTGATAGTACGATGCAGAAACGATTCCCAGAAAACTTTGGGGATGCAACGCTAGACGAGGAAAAACCCGCCGAGCGCACAAAACCTTCGACTGTAGTTGCTCCGGCAACGCGAAGTACCGCGCCTAAAAAAGTACGTTTGACGAAGACACAAGTAGCGTTAGCCAAGAAATTTGGTATAACACCGGAACAATATGCAAGAGAAACTTTAAAATTGGAGAATGCAAATGGATAATAAAAGAATAGATCGTGAACAAGAAGTAAGGGACGAATTTCAAAGACCTGATAGCTGGAAACCTGCATCGTTATTACCTGAATTTAAAAAGGTACCTGGTTGGGCTTATCGATGGATTCGTACTAGTGTTCTTAACGATGCTGATAATCTAAATGTTTCTGCCAAGATGCGTGAAGGATGGGAACCCGTTAAATTAGCGGACCACCCTGAAATGAAAATAATGGTTGACCAAAATGCTCGGTTTAAAGACGGAGTTGAAATTGGTGGACTATTATTATGCAAGATCCCAGAAGAGTTTGTTAATCAACGTAAGGCACATTATGAAACAATAACAAAGCAACAAGCCGATGCCGTTGATAACAGCTTTATGAAACAAAACGATCCACGTATGCCTCTTTTCTCAGAGAAGAAAGCTACAACATCGTTTGGTAAAGGTAATTAATATAAATATTTAAAGGAGATAATTATGGCTTATCCAACCATATCTGCTCCGTATGGCTTAAAACCAGTTAGTTTAATTGGCGGTCAGGTCTTTGCGGGGTCAACTCGCTTAATGGAAATCGCTAGTGGTTATGCTACAAACATTTTCTATGGCGATTTAGTAAAGCGTGTTGCTACAGGAACAATTGAAAAAGATACAGGTACAACTACAGCTACACCTTGCGGTGTGTTTTTAGGCGTTAGTTTTACAAATAGTTCTACAGGGCAAGTACAACAACAACAGTTTTATCCAGCTTCTCAAGCAATTGCTACAGGTACTAAGATATTTGCGGTAGTTGCAGACGATCCTGATACATTGTTTCAAGTTGCTGTAGTTTCAGGTACTACTGTTATTAGTGGTGTTGCTATTACTGCAATTGGTAATAACGCTACATTAGTACAAAATGCTGGATCTACTACTACTGGTGATTCAAAAGTAGCTATTTTAGATTCAACTGCAACAACTAACACTCTACCTATTCGTATTATTGATGTGGTTAGAGATACAGAAACAACTACACCCGCTGATAACTTCCCAGAAGTCATTGTCAAAATTAATGCGACAATGCATCAGTATAATAACTCAACCGGCGTATAAGGAGAATAACACATGGCTATTTCACGCGCACAGCTCCTTAAAGAGCTACTCCCAGGACTTAACGCTTTGTTCGGTCTCGAGTATAAACGTTACGGCGAAGAACACCAAGAAATCTACGAAACAGAGACTTCAGAACGTTCTTTCGAAGAAGAAACAAAACTATCAGGCTTTTCAGCAGCACCTGTCAAAAACGAAGGCTCAGCCATCTCTTATGACAATGCTCAAGAAGCATTTACAGCTCGATATAATCATCAAACTATTGCTCTTGGTTTCTCCCTTACAGAAGAAGCTGTAGAAGATAATTTGTATGATACATTATCAGCACGTTACACAAAGGCTTTAGCTCGCGCTATGTCTTATACAAAACAAGTTAAAGCTGCTTCAGTATTAAACAACGGCTTTAGTGGTGGCGTATTTGCTGGTGGTGATGGTGTAGCTTTATTCAGTACATCACATCCACTAGTTTCTGGTGGTACAAACAGCAACACACAAGCTACTCCAACAGACTTAAATGAAACTGCACTTGAAAATGCGGTTATTCAAATTGCTGCTTGGACAGATGAACGTGGTCTTTTAATTGCTGCTCAACCTCGTAAATTAGTTGTTGCATCAAGTAATCAATTCGTGGCAACTCGTTTGCTTGAAACTGAATTACGTGTAGCAACTGCTGACAACGATATCAATGCTATTAAGAACAACGGATCTATTCCAGAAGGTTATACAATTAACCACTATTTAATAGATCCTGATGCATACTTTTTAACAACTGATGTACCTAACGGCATGAAACACTTTGTCCGTACACCGTTATCAACCTCTATGGATGGTGACTTTGATACAGGCAATGTTCGTTACAAAGCTCGTGAACGTTATTCTTTTGGATTCTCAGATCCATTAGGTATGTTCGGTTCACCAGGTGCGTAATTAGCATTTGGAAATGTAGTGGGATTAACCCAGTTTCGGCTGGGTTTTTCTTAATAAAATTTAAAAGGAAAATATTATGTGGATTAAACCAACAGCTACAGAAATGCGTTTTGGCTTTGAAGTAACTATGTACGTAATGAACAAGTAATAAACTATTAATAATTTAACAATAGATTAAGAGATGTAATAATCTCTTTTTCTTTTTATGTTATAATGCTTGCAAATAGTATCAATTTAGGTATTATTTGGGAATCCGGGTTACCCGGTTTATTAGACTGTCCCGGCAGACGCATATAAGACTAAT
>SXGU01106265.1_pt1 | contig 45699 bp, 56 predicted proteins | sample 3174531 | NCBI WGS metagenome assembly SXGU01 (sample SAMN11356863, study PRJNA531348) | freshwater metagenome | isolation source: freshwater sample F1-140 | place: China: Fuxian Lake, Yuxi | collected 2017-12-25 | reverse complement strand
ATACACAAAGGCGCCGCCAATATACCGGAAAAAGCTGACAGGGTCAATACAGTTCCAAAAAATTGTCCCCAGAGTAAGGAAAAACCGGCTAGCCGTAGCTGCCGGTCACGTAGTTGGCCTGGAACCAGTCTGGCTCGCGCAGGTCACGCCCGGACTCGAGGACATCAAGAAGTCGCTCGAGGTGGAATCCGGTCTTGACCTCCATCCGCTCAGTGGAGAACTTCATAGACTCGATGAGCCGACGTTCGTGATCGATCTCTAGACGCCGCTGCACCTGCTCGGTCGTGGTGCTAGCGCGGATGAGGCGGAAGGCATCCATGATGTGCGCGCTCCAGCTCTTGTAGGAGCTGTAGGCAAGGATCTCGCGCGTGATCGCGGGGATCTCGCGTGAGGTCACGTCGAACAGAGGCTTGGGTGGAGGAGGGGGCTCGGGAGGTCTGCGATCCTGCCGATCACGCAACTCATGCCGACGATCATCACGATCGTCTCCCTCCTCGTGATCCTGACCGCGACGTTCATCACGATCCCCGCGCTTCTTCTTGTCACTCCTCGGACGGTCGTCACTGTCACCAGAACTCAGGATGACTCCCCCACCTCCAGAACCAGCTTCGCGAAGAGCAGGTGCAGGAGAGCCACCGGCGAGAGCATCAGGGTCGATTCCCTGCTCGGGTTCGATGTCGGGGGTGGGATCAACCGACCCAGCAGGTGGAGGTGATCTACCTGAGGCTGTGTTGACTGAGGCACCGAGTGCCTGAGCCAGCTGAACCCACCAGGAGTGACGAGGATCAGCCGCGGAGGCCTTCTTGACCCACTCAGATGGATCACTGACGAAGTCCTGGAAGGTCTCCGCCAGCTGGTCGAGCGTGTTGGTATCGGCCGCTGATAGGTCCGAGTCCCTCTTTCCTTTGAGGGCGTTGAACGCCCCTGCGAAGTCCGCGCCAGCAGGCGCGGTTTGTGAAAACAACACCTGAATGGCTTGGACGAGGGTCATGTTCTGTCCTCCAGTGATGATTCAGAACGGGCGACCTTATCAATTCCAAACCGTATTGTCAACCAATTTTGACCAATGAATGTGGCAAATTAAAGGAAAATGTCACGGACTGACAACTAATGGTTCAATTCGTTGACATTTTCTCTTTTCCCTGCTAATCTCCGCCTCTGGCATTTCTTGCGCCAGTGTTCCGTACAACCCATACAAGACCCGGCAGACCGCCGATTCTTGCATTCAACTCTGGAGAAGTCATGAGCTCACCCTCACCCGCACCCGTCTCGAGCAACCTCCCCGTCCCACTTTCGCGGACTGGACGCTCCCTCCTGCTGGTCCTCGACCTCATCGAGGGCTTCATGTGGAAGATGCTCCCCAGCGTCCGCAATGAGAGCGGCAAGGGTGGCACCAAGCGCGTCAAGGTCTCGCGCGAGGACCGGATCGACTTCCTGAAGTCCCGCCTCGTCATGAGCGCGGAGAACGAGCAGGTCCCCCACATGGCCGGCGTCGACTGGCGCGCGGACGTGCCCAAGTACCCCACCGAAGTCCTGATTCCCGCGATCAAGGACAGCCAGTACCAGTACGACGGCGGTGGCAACGTCGTCCTCACCACCGAGAAGCGCTGGCCCTACACGGTCCGCGGTTCCACCAAGGTGCCAACGGCGGCCACCGATGTCTTCGAGACCATCACGGTCCGCCCGCTGGTCCTGTGTGACGGCAAGGGCTTCCTCGTGCCCTACGTGAAGCCCCGCCAGCAGGGTGGGGACGTCGTGTACGATGGCGTCGACGGCATGATCTGTTTCCTCTTCCGGGACTTCGACCCGTGGACCTGGGGTGACATCCTGGATGGCGACAAGCCGACCTACCGCGCCGTCCCGGCCGCGCTTGCACGCCCCGAGACGGTCGGGCGCTGGAACGAGCTCGTCCGCCGTCGCGGCGAGCAAGACAAGAGCTACCCGGTCAACTCGGAACTGGTGACGCCCATCTCGCACAACCAGTTCGGGCGCCGCGTGCTCAAGTACCGTCCGCAGGGTCACCCCCTGGTCCGGAACGGGATGCTGGGCATCCTCAAGGCTCCTCGCGACCGCGAGGCGCAGGGCGCGATCAACGTCCGCAAGGACGTCAAGCGCTGGACGCTGGGTGATCTGGTCGGCAAGACGCTCGCACTGGGCAAGGGTCTCAAGCTCATCGAACCCGAGAAGGGCGGTCGGTTCGAGCCCCACAAGCTCGCTGTGAACGAGATGTGGAGCTGGATTGACGTCGAACAGGTCGACGGGATCTGGGGTGCCAACACGCGCGTCGAACAGCACGTGATCCGCGCCGAGAAGGACCCGATCGACGCGATGGCTGCGCTCGGGCTCACGCTCTACTCTTGCAGCCCTTTCGAGGTGAAGGGGGTCGTGACCCGGCTCCTGACCGCCCCGATGAGCGACGACCACCCGATCATCGCGAACCTGCGCGGTCGCGGTGACCTCGAAGCCGACGCCTCCGAGGATCTCACTCGACGTCAGATGCGGGCGATCGAGAAAATCCTGCTCGACGGCGCCCGCGGCACCATCCGCGAGGCCCGCCAGCGGCTCGAGCACGAGCTCGGCGCCGGCGGGAGCCAGAACTCCAGCCTGTCCCTTTCGGACATCCTGGGCGCCGAGCCCACGCCGGAACTGATCCGGAAGGCTCACGACCGCACCGACGAGGACCTCCTCGCGGCGGCCATCGTCGGCAGTCAGACCGCCAAGGCGCTCGGCCTGGAGGTCTGGGCCAGCGACTGCTGGGTCCTCATCGAGGCCCGCAAGACCCTCCTGCTCGCCCTGGCCTCCGCGGCCGGTGTCGAGATGGCGCCGCCCGAGGTGGAAACGCCCGCCGATCCCGGTGTGGAAGGCGGTCAGCCGGCCGCCACCCCCTGAGGCTCTGAACCTCAACGCCCCCCATAGCTCGCTAGAGCGACGGGGGTTTTCATTTACAAAAAACGGCCTAGAGGCCGAAAATTTGTTTTGTATTCTTAACCGTCTGCTCAGCCACCTCGTCGATTGTCAGACCCTTGAGCTCTGCAAGTTTCTGTGCGACGTATTCGACCCGCCATGGCTCATTGCGTTTTCCACGATCCGGTGCGGGCGTAAGGTACGGTGCGTCTGTTTCAACAAGAAGTTTCTCAAGCGGCAAGGATCGAGCCACTTCCTGTAAGTTCTTTGCAAATGTAAGGATCCCACTAAACGAAATGTAAAAGCCCAGCTCGATAAACGCCCGTGCTTCTTCAAGCGTGCCAGTAAAACAATGAATCACTCCACGACGAGCCAACTTCCCATCCCCAATCGCCTCGCGGATCATGTCTGCTTGCATGGGATACGCATCGCGGCAGTGAATCACAACCGGTTTCTGTGCTTCTGTGGCAAGGTCAAACTGTGCTTTCACGGTCTCAATCTGTCGTCGAATGACTTCTTCCCGATCTGCAGTCTCAGGGATCCGATACAGGTCGAGTCCGAACTCTCCAATCGCGACACACTTTGGGTGCTCTGCGAGTTCTCGGTAATAATCCATGTCGAACACTTCTGCACGCGTTTTGATCATGGGCGTAGCCTGCAGATCTGGTGGCAGTTCATCATTGTCCCAAAATTCCTGTTCGACCGTGTGATTAGGATGCAGGCCGACCGTTGCCCACATTCCGTCATACCGCTCTGCAACCTCAAGCCCGTGCTTGGAGGTATCCTTTTGTGTCCCAACGGTAATGAGAAAAACACCCTTCTCCAGGGTGCGAAGGATCACGTCGTCCATGTCATCCCGGTACGCATTGAAATGCACATGACAGTGCGAGTCGATCAACCTCATACCTACTCCACCACCGGATCGGGAATAACCTCCGCAGTCGAGTCAGCCGCAGACTGGGCAGCCTGCTGTACTGCATCAGGAAAAAAAATTTGTAGAATACTCATCGTCGCAATAAGGAAATTTGCAACCGCAGAGCTTTCCAGAGTCAATCTCAAAGTGTCATCAGGAAGGACCTGCATGGCGTAAAAAAGAACAACACCCACGACGATAATCCCCTCGATAAATCCGAAGAGTCCGCCTAATAACTTATCAAGAGAACGAGCAAACGGAATCCAAGCAAGGATATTGAAAATTTTTCCGACAAACCAAAAGACAATTCCTACGAGTCGGGTGATGATGAAGAAAATCAAAATGAACATGATAATACGTCCGGCTGTACCACCACCAAACAAAAATCCGAACGTATCAAACGCCGGATCCACGAGTCTGGAAGCAAAGATAATGCCGACAATCGTTCCGATCAATGAACCTAGTGTGTGGACGAGTCCAAAGAAGAGCCCGAAGAACACGAACGCGCCGACAATGACAATAAGGAGGATGTCGATGAAGCCCACAGAGAAAGGTGTTAGGTGGCTAGGTGGCTAGGTGGTAGGGAGGGAGCCGAATCACGACGAGGAAACATCCCTTCACCTACTAAAATCACTTTACCATAGCGGCGTAGGATTTCCTCGCTCGTCTGTGGAAGAACAGGCGCAAGAGCCTTCCCGATCCATCGGATCTGCGCAACGATCGTCGATAGAACACGCTTGGCAGCTGCCTCATCTTGCTTCACAAGCTTGAATGGTTCCTTCTTATCGACTTCTTCGTTGGCTTCGTCGACAACCGCAAATATCGCATCAAGATACGCTTTGAAGTCGTAGTGAAACATCGCTGTCTCAAGGTGTTTCTCACGAGTCGCCCAGTCAATCTGCACGTCATCTACCTTACCGTCAAAGTACTTAACACTCATCGCAGCCACGCGACTCACAAGATTTCCCAGTCGATTCGCGAGTTCCGCGTAACGCTCTTCCATACGTTGTCGAGAAAAGTCCCCGTCGTCATGCGAAGGAATTTCTCGCAACAGATAGTAGCGCAATGCATCCGTACCGTACTCAGTGACTTCCTCAAATGGATCAACCACGTTGCCGAGACTCTTGCTCATCTTCTGCCCGCCAGCCGTAATGAACCCGTGAATAAAGATTTGCTTGCTTGGTGCTACACCGGCGCTCATGAGCATGGCCTGCCACATCGCTGATTGCTGTCGAAGATTATCTTTGCCCGCAACCTGCACACCCGGCCAGTACGCAAAGGTTCCTGCCTCATCCGGCCAGCCAAGCGTTGAAATGTAGTTCACGAGGGCATCGAACCAAACATACATGACCTGTGTCTCATCACCTGGGACAGCAACACCCCACGGCATTTTTGATGCGATTCGGGAAATGCTGAAATCCTTGAGTCCACCCTTGACGAATTCCTTGATCTCACGCAAGCGATTCTCTGGTATCACAAAGTCTGGTCGTGACTCGTAGAGATCCAGAAGCGGCTGCTGATACTTTGAAAATTTGAAAAAGTAATTTTCTTCGTCGATCAATGAGAGCTCCAGGTTTGGATGCACAGGACACTTCCCTTGAGCAAGCTCGGAGTCGCTCTTCTCAAGCTCACAGCCAACACAGTATTTCACCTGGTAACGCGCCTTGTAGATATCTCCACGCGCATCACAGCGTTTCCAAAATTCCTGAGCTGACATCTCGTGTTTGGGATCGCTCGTCTGAATAAAATTTGTATACGAAAGATTCAGTGCTTCCTTGAGCGCATCAAACTTTGCTGCGTACTCATCAACATACGCCTTGGGCTCCTTCCCGTCCTCAATGGCCTTGTCATAGATTTTCTGACCATGCTCATCTGTTCCCGTGTTGAAAAAGACCTCTTCGCCACGGAGTCGATGATACCGTGCAAGCGCATCTGCCTGCACGATCTCAAGCGCAAAACCGATATGCGGCTTCGCGTTTACGTACGGGAGCGTGGTGGTGATGTAATACTTCATAGCGGGCCGAGAACGATAACAAATTCTCCTTTGATACTAGTTGATTTCAATGCCTCTGTCACCTCTGCGGCTTCTCCGCGGTAGGTTGTCTCGTGAAGTTTGGTAAGCTCTCGACACACAACCAGCGAGCGGTTTGGGGTGCGCTTTCCAATCTCCTCAAGCGTCTTAAAAATCCGATGTGTGCTCTCGTAGATCACGACCGTTGACTCAATGGTGGCAAGACGATCGAAATACGTTTGTCTCCCTTTCTTGTTTGGAGGAAATCCAAGGAATAAAAATTCATCCGTTGGAAACCCGCAAATCGAAAGCGCGGCAATGGAAGCCGAGGGTCCAGGGATCGGCACAATGGTGAATCCCTTTTTCACGACCACCTCAACAAGCTTTCCGCCCGGATCGCTGATCCCCGGGGTACCTGCATCTGTCACCAGAGCAAGATCCTTCCCTTCCTCAAGCCATTCAAGGGCCTTCTTTGTTTTATCGTTGCCCGAATGTTGGTGATACGACATCATCGAGGTCTTGATCCCAACATGTGAGAGAAGTTTCCCTGTGACACGGGTATCCTCGCACAACACGACGGAAACAGAAGCGAGCGTGGCCTTTGCCCGCTCGCTCAGATCACTCAAATTTCCAATCGGTGTGGCAACAACAAACAATGTGGCCATACGCTACCCCTTCTTCAAACTGTCGAACGCGCGGAGAATCTCCAGAGGCACGGCAAAAATAATCGTGTTTGATGCGTCAGAAGAAACGTCGTTAATCGTATTGAGGGTGCGTAGATGCAACGCTCCAGATGAGGCCGAGAGAACACTTGCGGCTTGTGCAAGATTCTTCGCCGCCTCGACTTCTCCCATCGAGTTAATCACGACCGCACGTCGCTCACGCTCAGCCTCTGCCTGTTTGGCCATTGTGCGTTTCATTTCTTCTGGAAGCGTGATGTCTTTGAGTTCCACATTATCGACCTGGATTCCCCAGGGATCCGTGAGCACATCGACAATGTCCTTAATTTTTTTGGACGCCTCCTCGCGCTGACTTAACAACTGATCAAGATCCATTTCTCCCACAACGTTTCGCATGGTTGTTTGAGCAAGCTGACTGACGGCGTAATAAAAATTCTCCACTTCGATAAATGATTTGGCGGCATCTTTCACCTTGTAATAAATGACCGCATTGATGCGAGCAGAGATGTTGTCCTTGGTAATCGCTTCCTGATCTGGAACATCAACCGCTTTTACCCGGACATCTACCTTGCGCATGATTTGAAAGGGCCAAAAGACAAGTTTGAGCCCAGGACCTTTTGTGTGCGTGTACTTTCCAAGGAAAAAGATCACACCGCGTTGATACTCGAAGATGACACGGAAGGTTGTGAAGAGGTATGCGATCACGATGAGAATGAGAAACTCCATAGCTTAGGGGTTAGATGAATAAATTTGCGTGTGGGGATACATGGCTGCCCAAGCAAACCAATACGAGGGAATAAGGATCTCGTCTTGTACGATGGTCTGAATCGTATCAAATTCCTCAAGCGTGTCCACGGGAAACGCCATAGCAGAGCCATCGCGACTCGCCCCGTAGACCAACGACTTTGCAGGAAGGCGTGCGTCCTCCTGATCAACAGCAAACCAGATGGCGGCGGTCTCTTCGTACCCTTCATAGGGATCCTGGGTGTAATCTCGGTCAAAACCGGTTTCACGCGAGAGGACCTGACCAAAGGGAAACTCCTCCTTGTAGGTGGACCACGACAACACTTCTGAGGGATACCGAGGAAGTGTCTTCCCGATCAGGCTTCCATCAATCGCCTCGCCCTTCAACTGGCTCCAGAGAGACTCGGTCGTGCGATCATATATCAACGTATTGCTGTTCCAGACTTTTCCAGAAACACCGAACGTGTCTGTTCGATCATAGACCGCACTGGTGTAGGTAAGGGGGTCGAACGTTACGAGCAAGTCACGACTACCCAAGGTGTCGTTCACCACCTCATGCCACACGAGGATTTGGAACGGATAAAATCGTGATCGATTCCCAACCTGCACGACCATTCCATATCCTGCGTCATTGAGGTATACATCCGCGCTTGCGACGGATTCGAATTCTGGCTGATCGATGGCGGGAATATCGTCCTTATGCGCCGTGCCCAAAATAATTTCTGGATTCTCACTGGAGCCGAGAATGACCGGGGTCCGATAGAATCGAAACTGATACCACCCAATCCCCCCAACAACGATGAGAAGGAGCACAAGAAAAATGATTGTATTTCTCGACATAACGTTGTATTGACTGTAGTTCACAATAGGTTACCATATCGCCATATGAATGACTTCATGGAAGAACGCCACGCCCCGCAAGTGGCTCAAGTAAGTAAGCCCGCTCCGATGTTCAACGTCGAGACGTCAATAAAGGGCGGAGAATTTTCCCGCGCAAAACTCGAAGATTATAAAGGGAAATGGCTCGTGCTCTTTTTCTACCCACTCGACTTTACGTTCATCTGTCCGACAGAAATTACTGGGTTCTCGAAACGGTACGAAGAATTCAAGGCGCTGAACGCCGAGGTCCTTGGTGGATCAACCGATTCTGTTCACTCGCACAAGGCTTGGCTCAAGGAGCTCGGCGATCTCAACTACCCCCTCTTCTCTGACATTACGCACGACATGAGCTGGGACTATGGTGTCCTTCTCCCTGAGCAAGGCGTTGCTCTGCGCGGGACGTTTATCATCGATCCAGAGGGCATCCTCCGATACGCGCTCACCCATGACCTCGGCGTCGGTCGCTCAGTCGATGAAACCCTGCGTGTCCTCAAAGCCCTCCAAACCGGTGAACTCTGCCCGGTAGGATGGAACGAGGGTGAAAAAACGCTCGGAAAAGCATAAACAAAAATCGGGCACTCGCCCGTTTTTTGTTACTCGATCTTGAGGAGTTCCTTTAGTCTCTTCTGATCAAACCCGACTACGATCTCGCCATCAATGTCGATGACAGGCACACCCATTTGGCCAGACTTGTGTATCATCTCAGCTGCCTTTTCCTGATCGTGCATGACATCAATGTCGGTGTATTCAACACCCTTTTCATCGAAGAATGCCTTGACCTGCTTACAAAATGGGCAGGTTGGAGTGGAGTAGATAGTGGTGGTCATAGCTATTTTGTTATCAGCTGAACAAGTTCTGGAATGTCATGTTCCTGCACACGCCCCAACCAAATATTGTCAGGCATAATCACGACCGTTGTCCCGGTTGAACACTGGTCCAAACAACCTGATTTTGAGACCCGGATTCGCGGATCAATGGCCGCAACGGCAAACTTAAGCTTCTGATGCAGCTCAACAGAACCCTTGTCCGCACAACACTCACGACCATCGTGACGTTCATTTGTACAAACCAAGACGAGCTTGCGGAACGTGTTTTCTAATTCGTACATACCTAGAGAGATTTGAGATACGTAAGAAGTGTTCGCACACCATGACCCGTTGCCCCCTTGTGTGTGTATGGATCGATCTCTCGTTCGGCAAACGCGGGACCAGCAATATCTAAGTGTGCCCAGGGAGTCTTGTCGACAAACTCTTCAAGAAACAACCCCGCCGTTAACGCTCCTCCCCAACGAGATCCAATATTCTGCATATCCGCGATCTCGCTCTTGATCAGTTTTCGATAATTCTTCTCCAGCGGCAAACGCCACATCTTCTCTCCAGACGCGCTTGAAGCCTCCTGAATCTTCGTCACAAGAGCATCATTGTTGGACATGATTCCCGTTATCTCTTCACCGAGTGCCACCATGCAGGCACCCGTCAGCGTTGCGAGATCAATGATGGCCTGCGGTTTCAGTCTGCTTGCAAACGTAAGCGTATCCGCAAGAGTTAATCGACCCTCGGCATCTGTGTTGAGCACTTCGATCGTTTTCTTATTCATGGCCGTGAGCACATCACCTGGACGAATGGCTTTTCCACTTGGCATGTTCTCGACCGCACCAAAAATTCCATGCACTTCGCATGAGGGGGCCAAGTCTGTCATGACGCTAAACGCGCCTAGCACTGCTGCTGATCCAGCCATGTCGCACTTCATGGTCATCATGGAGTCCGCAGGCTTGAGTGAGAGTCCGCCTGAGTCAAACGTCACCGCCTTCCCCACAAGAGCAACACGCTTCTTTGTTGGTTTCGTTGGTTTGTAGGTGAGATGAACCAAAAAAGGTGGGTGGTCGGACCCCTGGGCCACTCCGAGAATTCCTCCGGCTCCCATTTTGACGAGCGCGGCACGATCGTAGATTTTTACCTTGAGTGCTCCTTTTCCCTTTACGATCGATTTCGCTGTCTCAACCAATTTCTCTGGATGCATGTCCTGCGCGGTTGTATTTACCAAATCGCGGGCAAACACGGTTCCACGAGCCATCCATTCACCCATCTCCACTCCCTTAAGAGCCGCGCGAACGTCTTGACCCTGATTTGAAATCAAATCAAATCGCTGAAGAGAAGGCTTTTCTTTTTTGGTCGATCGATATTTGGTGAATGTGTAATCAGCAAGTCGGACACCCTCAACCATGGCTTGAGCACCATCTGTTGCTTTGAAACCCTCGCTCCCCGCTCCGATTAACACAGAAGCAACCGTCTTTACCCCAAGTACCTTTGCGACATTGAGGGAAGCGGCCGCTGCCTGTCGGACAGACTCGAGTGTCAAGTCCTCATTTTTTCCCAACCCAACAACAAGGACTCGCTTGGCCGGAATCTTTCCATTCGTGCGCATCAAAAATGTGGCTCCGAGTTTCGCTTTGAACGAATCCTCTTTTTGAAACTTCGCTAAGTCTCCACCGAGAGCTTCGTTTACAGCCTGACTCGCTCCAGTGAGTTCCTTTTCCCCAAGGAACGCATCAAGGACAAGGATGTCACAGGGTTGTTGAGTTGGATCCCCCTTTCGAGCAGAAATGTCCATAGCAATAAAAAATAGGCTGTTATGAGGCCCAGTCTACAGAAAAGTTTAGGTGACGGCAAAACCGTAGATAAACGGTAACGTCATCAGCAGGAACATGATGATTGACACGATGAAAAACCAAAATATCCGATCACGCCAATGAGAAACATCTCGCCCCTGCCACAACGCAGCCGCAATGAGGAGGGACACAAAATATGCACCTAGGACATCGACATACAATCCCGAGATGGGTCCGATGGATGGATTGAGTGTCACCATCTCTGCAATCGTACTTGAGCGGGAGATAAGCAGGTTGTCAATCCATGCCACATGAAGCGCCACCGAGCCAGCAAGGATCGCGGCCAGAGCAAAAGATTCATGAATGCGGTTGCGAAATAATCTGAGCATACTACAACATCGACTCAAAAATAATGGCGATGAGACTGGCAAAACTCACAGCGATCGAAAGCATGACCACACTGCGATAGAAGCGCGCATGCGGATCCGCAATCTTCTCTCGGTATACAAACAAAACCAACAATGACGTCATCGTCAACACAATGGGTAGTTGGAATAGCAGCCAACGATGCGTTGAGAGCGCTTCTGAGAGGCTTGCAAAGTCTCCAAAGGTGTATGACGGTGTCGCCGCAGCGCTAAATTCAATGGCGACCGTTCCAAGAAGCAAAAACAAGATGACAAAGAGAACCCCCATCAGAGGTCTGACAACGTGTATCTTGGCTGCCATCAAAAAACTCAGGGTGAAGGCCGAACCAAATAATAACACCGTGAGTCCGAAGAGTATTTGACCCGGATGAATGAACTCAAGAAACAAAGCGCTATCCATACATATCTATTGTACTAGAATTGACGCAATGTTGGAATCACGGTAAGCTCTCACACGAACATTCATTTCATCTTATGCCTGGAAAACGAAAACAAGTGATGACTGCCTGGAAGGCCGGACGAAAGATCCAGCTTGCCGGAAGTCGCAAGGCCAAAGCAAAACGCTTGACCAAAAAGAAATAATCACGAGCCTGTCTCGTGATTTTTCTTCAACACTCCTCAACCCCTGACAGTTTATCCATTTCTGTTAAACTACTGTTTGTAACGACTATCTATGAATAAAAGTTTCCTGTTTCTTGCTCTCTTCCTTCTGATGGGAGTCGGTTGCTCCACCGGATCCGTTCCTCTCACCAGTGACTTTGTCCCCATTCAAGGAAAGGCAACGGCGCCCGGCAATATTGATGCTTCAACAGAAGGCCCCTATGAACGCCGCCTGATGACCGCTATTTCGTACGACGGCATCACCTACACGCAAAACGATGCGTGGATTGCGGACCAAGCTAATGTTCCTGATGCTGTCATGAAGGACGGGACCATCTATCTCTATTACACAGGATGGATCCTTGGAGACCGAATCAATACCTCTGCCGTGGCAATCTCAGGTGATCTAGGAGAAACATGGACGTACAAGTATGTGGAACTTACCGACTCCGACCCGATCGATCGCGTCGTTGACCCAGACATTGTTCTTTTGGAAGATGGAACATTTCGTCTGTTCTTCACCGCGGGGAACCCACAAGGCATTCACTATGCCGAAGGAACGGACGGGATAACCTTCACCTACAAAGGAGCGATCTTCCAGCAGACAAACGACATCGCCATCGATTCAACAACCTTCAAGGTGGGTGACACCTGGCACATGTATGCCTTATCTGACGAAGGAGTCTCGCGACTCTGGCATCTGACAAGTACGGACGGATCTACATTTTCGGTCTATGCCCTCACCTCCTTCCCCATCGACCAAAAACCAGCGATGCCAGCGAATGGGGTATGGATAGATGATCGATACCACCTATTCATGTCCACGGATGACGGATCCATCCAGAGTCAGTGGAGCAAGAAGGGATTTGATTGGTACCTACAGGAGGGCACACGGCTTGAGCCTGTTGATGAGGAGGCCTACGTAATGGACCCGACGATCATTGCCCTGGATGACGGTCGCTACCTCATGTTCTACGTGACGAACATCCCCTAGTAAAAAACTCCCGCCTCAAGCGGGAATTTTTTACTTAAGTGTTCCTTCGAGAATGTGTTCTGATGGAGCCGGATTTCCGTCCTCTGCCTCAAGTGTCAGGACATAGAAATCGTAATCTGTAAGATCTGTCCTGGAAAGATAGACGTTGGCAAACCCGTCTTGCGTGACTTCGGCGCGTCCCGTGCTGAGGATCGAGAGACTCTCTCCACGGCGGACCAACCATCCTTCGTAGAAATATCCGCTCGCTGGTTCAGGAAGATTTCCCATCTCGACAACCAGTGTGAATGTCCCAGAGTCATACTGACTGTGAGCGATTCCAAAGCTTGTTCCGCCGGTGACATCTGCAAGTGCGGCCGAGAACCAATCACGGGTGTCTGTGTTTACATACGATTCAGCATCCCTGGAGGGAAGAGGATTTGAATCAGTCGTAAGCGACGCCTGAGCCATGAGAGCTGTTTCCTCCGAGTTCATAATCAACCCGTTCTCACGAGCTTCCACCAAAACTGAATCTCGATCAAATTCCGTTGACGTTTCACCCTCTGAGTCTGTGGATAAGCACCCGCCGCCTAGGAAAACCAAGGCAAAGAGTCCAATAAAGACAGTTTTATTCATAGACAGCCGCCAGTATAGCAGGTTGCCTAGAGGTAATCCAAGAGCCGTTCGTATTGGAACACAGAGAGTAACCGGTAGCTCCAGCCCAGCCATATTCCAAGCTGGTCGGTGATCAGAAGGAAGCCCAGACTCAACAAAAGGATGCCTCCGACAAACGAGACATAGGGAAGAACTTTTGAAAGAACCTTGATGGTTTGCGTTGCGTGCCCTACGCCTGCAGCGATCAAGAGAAATGGGATTGCCAGGCCCAATGAAAAAATACTCAGCAAAATGGCACCTTGTCCCACCGTCGCTGTTGAGGACGCAAGCAACAAAATCGACCCAAGAATCGGTCCCACACAGGGAGTCCACCCAAAGGCAAACGTCGCGCCAAAAATAAACGAGCTTGAGGCGGTTCCTGGCTTGAGGGAACTGGGAAGTCTGAGGCGATGCTCTGAAGAAAGGATCGCACGAAGTTGAGGGATGCGCTCCAGAATACCAATAAGATAGAGACCAAAGAATAAAATGAAGACCCCACCAACCTTCTCAAGAACATCCTGATACTTCACGAGTCCTGCGCCGCCAATTCCGAATAAAACTCCGAGCAAAACAAAGACGGTACTGAATCCGATCACGTAAAAGATTCCATTGAGAAATACCTTGCGACGAATCTGTGGCAATCGAATGGGGTCTTGTAATTCCTTTGCACTTGCACCACTAATGAATGCCAGGAAGGCTGGCACAAGAGGAAGCGTGCAAGGAGCAAGAAAGGTGAGAATGCCAGCAATGAACGCTGGGAGGATCAGTGAAGCTGCTTCAGGCATAGATTAGGATGGTTCCGTCCATGGGACGGGTGACTTACTCAAACGATGTTCCACAAATTCACCAACAGTCACGGCTATCACAATCAGAAGTGCATAGACCTTCAAAAACGTTGCAAACTCTAGCGGAGTGCTTGCAGGAAGAGAACCTAGCACAAAAGCTGAGTACCAAGACACAATCGAAATCGGCCCGAGCGCAAATGCGATACGTCTCGCCAGACTAAGCTCCCCTTCCTTATGATGATGCGGTTCTGCAAATGAAATTTTTACCAATTTGGGAGCGATGTAGAGATTGAGGAAAGCGCCATTCACCAAAATAACACCAACAATAACCATCTTAGCCAAAAATTTTGGAGCTTCAAGATAATGTGATGCATCTGTGAGGTAGAGAGCGAAACCTGTGAGGAGGATGAGGCCTAGTGCCAACCAAATAAACTCAGAAAGCGTCCCAAGCACATCAGACTCTGATTCTGAAATTCTCCCGTCCTTGAGAAACCGGAAGAAAAATACATCGGTGAGTGTAGCCGCCCCTAATCCAAGAGCCATTGCCAGGACATGTCCTACGACAATGAAGGCTTTGTACTGGATGAGAAATGGAAGAACTGTTTCGAGTGTGCCAAACAGAGTCAGAATGAAGATCGATAGACAGAACGTGGCTGAGAGCAAGCACCAGGTGCAGATCTTTCTGAGAGAAACAAGTTGGATAAAGGTGAGGTAGAGCGAAAAAAAGAACGCCAAGGTTGAAGCCAGAAGAAGAGAGGGATCAAGCCACTCAAACTGGTCGTGAAACCCAAGAACAAGACCGTGACCAATGGAGACAGATGCGTAGTAAACAAGTCCGATCACTTCTACGGGAGCACCTAAGAATTTCGAGTGTGCGCTGTGGATGACCTCAGAACAACTCCCTCGGAGCGGACAAATGAACGGTTCGGTTTTTCGACGCTTTTTATGAAACAAGTAGGCTGATAGCAAAAACCCTGCAAAAGAAATGAACACGATGAACAGCGATTCTTGCATACATGAAACTATTTCGAGCGCTTAAACAAAAAACCATTTCGTAAAGACCACTTTACACAAGTTCAAGGCCGCAGCAGTAGAAAGCCATTTCATTGTATCAAATTTATAGACTCCGAACATCATTGAAATTCGTGGTCCGTGGTTTTACTTATAACACTCAAGACTTTTCAAGTGAATGCGATTCTGATATAAACTCCTGCCAGAGGTCAAAAAAAGATGGGCATCTCGGACCGCATCGGAAAAACACTTGGGTTCACGAGCGCCACTTGGATCACCCTCTTGGGAGGTCTTCTCGCTCTCGTGGGTATACCCCTCTTTCTCACCGGTCACGACTGGTGGGCGATTCTCGTACTTACCCTCTCCTTCCTCACCGACTGGTGGGATGGATGTGTGGCACGCTATCACCAAGCCGGCCGCCCGGAAATGACCCGGGAGGAAGAATCGCACCTCTCCCTCTGGGCACAGCTGAACTTCAAGGGCGTGACACACCTGGGGCGCGCGATCGATCCCCTCATCGACAAGGTCCGGTTCCTCGGTCTGATGTGGGCGGTGGGCTATCGAATCCTCGACCCGGGGATCATGGTGCTCCTCACCCTGATGGCCGCGCTGCTCACACTCGCTCGGCCGATCAAGACCTACTTCAAACTTGACCACGGCGGGTCCAACCGCTGGGGTAAGCTCAAGGTCTACGCGGAGGTGATGCTCGTGGTCATCCTTGTGTTCGGCACACGCCCGCTCTTTGGAGGGACAAATCCCCTCGCCGAACTCTGGGCAACGAAGATGGCGCTTAACGTCACGAGCGTCATCACGCTCGGACTGGCGATCGGCAGTGCCTGGACCCACTACGAATACGGCTTGATGATGCTCCTCATGCGTCGCCGCTGATCTGCTCCCCACACTTTGGGGAGTCTTATTTTTCCAAAATTTCAAAATTCACACGACCAATGACCTGACCGCGCAACGTCTCTACGTCAACGCGCCATGCTCCTGGCGTGTGTTGTGTGAGGTAAGAATATCCACGATATCCGTCTTCCCGTCCCCCAACAATGCCATACGAAAGTCGATTCACGCTCACCCATTCTTCATCGACAAACTTCTGCCAATGATGAATGACGGTCGTATCCAGATCAACAGGAGCAAAAATTGACGCATAGACATACACACGTTCACCGGACTCGACGTCAATCGACTCGCCAGGAATAAATCGCTGGAGCCATGTTTGCTCCTGTGACTCAAGCATGTACTCGGTCCCACGACGCTCAACCGACACATACACCCCAATCTCCGTAATGGAAAGCGGAATCGGAGGGATGATGTTGAGGAAGTAGGCAGTATTCATGACAAGAAAAATTACGATGATCGAAATTGTTGGCGATGGTTTCATCAGACGTAGATCTGGTCGCAGGCGATACAGCAACTGAAGATAGACTCTCATGAGACCAAAACTCAGCAGTGTCGCAATCACAAAGACCCATGGCGAAATCGATCCTAACAGCGACGGGAGCGCGGTGGTCATTGTTGCAATCAGGATGAAAAAGAAGACCGCTAATTGAACCGTCGGCCGCAGATACTGTTCACGAAACACTTCGTTCCCGGCCATCAGACCAATCACGATGACAAAAAACGGCCAGGAGGCAATAAAGCTCCCTGAGAACCAGTAGAAAATAAACGTGGCAGAGAGAAGCGCACCAAACGCAAACTGAATGATAAGCGGTGCAATGACACGCACATATCCGACAAACGAGGATCGTTCAAGCAGATGCTTCGTTGCATCATGTCTATGCATGACAAGAATCATCACCGCAGCAACCCCGGTATAGATCCCAAGCAGCGCAAAGGCCGTCGTCAGGTTAATCGACCGAAACGTAATAAAGTCGATCACCACACCAACGAACAACATGAGCGGTACCAAGAACCGCTCATGTTTCACATAGACACTCTTTACTGCGCGAAAACGCAAGATGGACTTGATACGTTGGAACATCTATCGATTTTTCAGGACCTCGGCAAGCTCATGTAAGCCGATAAGGTTTCCTTCTGTGTCCTTAAACGCAGCAATCCAACCCATGTTGGGAGCAATCTCTGTTTTTGGCATAACCACGATTCCGCCTGAGGCAACAATCTTCGACGACATCTCATCGATCGAATCAACCTGGATGTAGTTCATGAATGGCTGCCCTGGCGCGACACGTTTCATGAGACCGCCGTTGATCTCTCCTGGCTTTGTTGGACGCATCTTTTCGTCCACCTCGGTGGTTGTAACACCCCAGTACGTTTGACCGTTGGGCATATCGAATTTGTTAAAGCTCCAGCCGAAAGCGTTCCTGTAAAACTCACTTGCGCGCTCGACATCGTCAGCGGGAATCTCGAAATGGACAATAGGATTTGGCATAGATGTAGAAATGATCAATGAGTTGATTGTTTTTTAAATCGCTTTGCAAGTATCCCCTTCACGGAAGCACTGATTGCTTTATCAGTGCGGTGGATGCAGCCCATCCAGCAACACGGTCGGCGCACGCCTTCCGTGAGCTCATCGATAAGTCTCACGATGTGCTCCTTTCTCGTTGCGTCTTTCTTCACAAAACTCACCCAACAAATCCACTCATTTCGCGCGAGCGGCGTAAGATCTTCCCACGCTGTGAGTGCGTGGTGATCCGAAGCGAGGGCCTTTCTGACATCTGAAGGCAACTCATGAACTGTGCCGCTGGAGATTGGCTTTTTAGTCTTCATGCCTCGACGATCGCCTTAAACCCTCCGTAGGCCATTCGCTTCATATCAAAAGGCATGGCGGGCATATCTTTGTGATTGCTGTATTGCCTTTCCATTTCCGCCATCACCCTCTTATTAACCGCATCGCGGTGTGCGCGTGACTTGTAGATAATGAATGAGAAGAAGACCGTCTCTCCTTTCTTCGCCTTCGCCATTTTCGGGAAGCTCAGGGCCTTCATGCCTCCCATCGGCTTAATGTTGAGATCATCCCCGACGCATTCGAAGTACTGGAGCGCACCAGCCTTCATCCACATCCTGGCGCCCTCCGCAGCCATCTTGCGATAAGCCTTCAGGTTTTTCCTAGCAATAGGAATAACGAAACCGTCGATATAGGACAAAGTGATTGTTACTGAATCATAGCCAAATCATAACAGGGACCCACTCATGAGTACAGGACTAAAGTGGCATCAAACGACAGAGTAACAAAAAAGAACCGGTATTGGGGTCAGGTCTCCAGTGTACGGTTTTTGAGAAAAAAGACAAAACCGAACGGCTCGTCGCTCGGAAAAGACATACCCCAGAAGCACTATTTGTCTATTCTCTCCCTCTCTCGCTGTACGAACCCTGCGGTTCTAACTCCTTCCCAACCAACGTAACAAAAAAGAACCAACGCGAGGTTGGTTCTTTTTTCTGGCTCGGGGGGAGGGGTTCGAACCCTCGACCATCTCGTTAACAGCGAGCCGCTCTGCCACTGAGCTACCCCCGAATGTTTCAAGTTTCTCTCATTTCTAGTAGAACGACGAGATTATAACAATAGCCCCAAATGCTCGCAAGACCTGGAGCCTTCCCTGCTTCGATGATAAAATCATGAAATATGAACATGTTCAAACCGACTGATGCAAAAACGGTGAAAGAATACCTCTCTGCTGTTCCAAAAGAACGAAAGGAGCTCGTCGAATTTCTCCATGCGTTCATTCAAAAAGCTGTACCAAAGTTAAAACCACATTTTGCGTACAACATGTTGGGCTATGGATCCTTTCCGTATCTCAACTACAAGAAGGAAATGATTGAATGGCCTGTCATCTCGCTGGCAAACCAAAAAAATTACGTCAGTGTCTATGTCTGTGCACTCGACGGAAAGCAATATCTCGCAGAAAAGTTTGAAAAGGATTTAGGAAAAGTCAGTGTTGGGAAAAGCTGTATCCGTTTTAAAAAGCTTGAGGATCTCCATCTCCCCACTCTAAAGTTAGTACTCCAAGCAGCTGCGAAGAAACCCGGACTTAAGGGATAGGTTGACATTTCTCGCATCTACAACCCAGGGGTTTCAAATAGTAATCAAAATATTCCTTCCCGTAGTCGTAGGTGATCTCCTCCCCTGCTGGGATCTTTTTTCTCGAGTAGAGGTATACACGATCTCCCTGTGTGCGAATTTCGCTATTTGGCCGACAACTGTGGTTGGCATAGCGAGCGATATTTTTTCTCGTCGACCCTTCAACCGTCTTTCCATTTCCAATCTCAAACAAGTATCGACCGCCAATGTTCTGTGCTGCCGCGTCTGACAGAACCGTTCCCCAATACTCGATAATGAATTGCCCCTTGGGAATTTCTTGCTCTGCAAAAAGTCCGAGTCCGGAGGTGCTTCTACGGACATTCATGGAAAATTTGGGCGGTCGTGGAATGGGATACGGCATGGTATGCTGGTTCAAGTTACGGATATTCTATACAAAACTCTGTGCCAAAACAATCTCTCAAACTCATCTCCTGGAACGTAAATGGCATCCGCGCAGTGATTCGCAAGGATCTCTTTGCACCGTTCGTGAAAGAACACGATCCAGACATCTTGTGCCTGCAGGAAACCAAGGCGATGAAAGGCCAAGCAGAAATCGATCTCCCTGCGTACGAAGAAATTTGGAACTCGGCGGAAAAACCTGGCTACGCTGGCACGGCGATCTTTACCAAAGTGAAGCCCGTTTCGATTGTCTACGATCTTCCTGATGAAAAAGAGAAAGACTTCCGAGACCGATTTGGAAACCCACTTCGAGAGGGTCGAGTCATTACCATGGAGTTTGAGGATTTTTACCTTGTCACCGTCTATACACCCAATGCTAAACGGGATCTTGCTCGTCTCAGCTTTCGACATAAAACATGGGACCCGGCATTTCTGGGCTACATGAAGACCTTGGAAAAGTCCAAGCCCGTTATTTTCTGCGGGGACCTCAATGTCGCCCACAAGGAAATCGACATTGCTCGACCACATGACAATCATAAAAACGCGGGTTTCACCGATGAGGAGCGTAAGGGCGCGGATAATCTTGTCGACGCTGGATTCATCGACACCTTCCGCCACTTCTATCCTGACAAAAAAGATGCGTATACCTGGTGGAGTGCGTTTGGTGGAGCACGAGCCCGAAACGTTGGCTGGCGGATCGATTATTTCTTTGTCAGCCCAAAACTTAAAAAACACCTCAATGGCGCCAAGATCCACGCAGACGTAATGGGCTCAGATCACTGTCCAGTGGAAATCAAACTCGACCTCTAAACCTATGTCCAATCAGCAAACAACCGATCCATTCGTCCTCCAATCATCTATCAAATGGGGAACATTAGGATTTTTCATCCTGATGCATCTGCTTCCGATTAGTCTCATCTGGCTTGGCGTGGGAGCACGCGATCTCCTCGCCGCATTTGTGTTGTATCTCTTGATGGGCTTTGGTGTCACCGCTGGATATCACCGATACTTTGCACACAAAACGTTTCAAACGAACCGCGTTGTTCAGTTTCTCTTCGCGGTTTTAGGAAGCCTCACCTTCCAACGCATCTTCCCTTGGGCTGCCACTCACCGGCACCACCACCGCACTTCTGACACGGAACGAGACTTCCACTCCCCCATTCGTGGATTTCTTTGGGCGCATCTCTTTTGGATGTTCCCAGCAAGAGATTACAAGGCCATGGTTGCCACCGTACCAGATCTCACTCGGTTCCCAGAACTTCGATGGATCAATACGTGGTGTTATCTCGTGCCCCTGACTGCCATCAGCATCTGCTATGCACTTGGAGGCTGGAGCATGGTTGTCGGAGGATATGTGGTGGGTGTCCTCGTGACCTGGCATATCACGCTTTCGATTAACTCACTCGCGCACCTCATTGGTTCTCGACGATACGTGACAACCGACACCAGTCGCAACTCATTCCTCCTTGCCTTGTTGGCCTTTGGAGAGGGTTGGCACAACAACCACCACCACTATGCCACATCGACCCGACAGGGATTCCGATGGTGGGAGATTGATATGAGCTACTACCTCTTGCGCCTCCTCTCCCTGTTTAGCATTGTTCGAAATTTGCGATCCATTCCAAAAGAACTCCTCGTTCGCAACCTTGTCGCGGATGGAACATTCGATATCGGTGAATCACTCGCCCGCACTCAGCGAGAAAAATTCCTTGCACAACCGCGATTGCTACCAAAGGTTCTGGCGCATACATTAACCATCGCTGGAGCGACCGCTCTTCTGTCATTGCTTGTCGTGTTCGCTTCCCTGCAAGGAAACGTGAATCTAATTGTGGGGTCAAGCATCTTCGGTACAACACTCTTGGCTTTTTTCATTCTCCACATCTGGAAATTCGGCGTGAGTCGCAATAACCTCTACCTGCTCATGGCCGGCGCCACAACGCCATTGATTCTGTTAATGGGGCGTTTGACGCCTTGGGCCTGGGGCGTATTGGCAATCATGTGGACCTTGGTTGGACTCGTCATTCTTGCTCGAATGTTGAAGGTAAAACTCCCCTCGCTGGAAATCACCTCCCACATTCTCATGCTTGCCACAGCCGCGGTGACAACCATGACGTTTTGGCAACTCGGCTCCATCGACAGCTCTGCGCTTACCTTCTTGATTGCGGGCGTTGGCGTGTTTGCCTTTGCCTATCGGTATCGCCGAGCCTTTGAGATCCTGCGTGTCCAGCCTGTATTTCAACTCGTTCTGTTAGCTGGAAGCACCTCCTATTTCTTCTTCCTCTCGTCATTGATCATCTAATTTAGAGATTCAGAAGGGCTGCGGGTGTAAGGCTCGCAGTTTTTTCTTGTTCATCATCGCTCCAACTGGAGATGGCATCGCGAAGCTTCCCTATGAGTCGTTCATAGTCAGCACGCACGAGATCCCATCGTCCGGCATGCAACTGCATATCCGTTCCGAGTACCACCCGATCCATGTCGACTCCGGAAGCAACACGTCCAAACTCATGCTCGCAATACAGATTTTCATGTGCTTCCATCAGGCTGACCAGTTGAGTACCGCAGGTATGCGCATAGATGAAAATAGTGTCCGGATTTTGATCGAGAGCTTCTGTAAGCTCGGCAATACCTGATGCCGCATCTGTCCCATAATCAAAGTCGTAGTGGAAGATGACCGGGACACCCGATTCACCGGCAAGCTCAAAAATTTCCATCATGGTCGATGTATTGGCGGCGGTCTTGGTTTGCTTCACTTTGTTGCGCAGATCAAGTTCACCAATCACCTTCCATTTCCCTGTTTCTAACTGCTCACGAACATACTCGACGGCTTCTGAATCAGCAGGATCAAATCCATTCAAGGCTGGAATGATGACGTCCGGATAGCGCTCCGCTGCTGCAAGAGCCCACTCATCATGTTCAGAGGAATAAGTGGGCGGTCGATCGGGAACATGGCTTGCGTGTAAGCCCATGACCATTTTGTCGATACCGTTTTCTCGTCCAACTTGAACCAGGTCATCCACATACGTCTCAAGCTCCGCTTGCGATCCAGGGTTCACGTGTGTATGAAAGTCGATGATTGGGAGCAATGCCGTGTTGAGATCTGGAGCGTGCTCCTCATCGGTTGACACCGACACGTCTGAACATCCCACTCCGACGAGTAACAAAAGACACATGATCCCTGTGAGTTTCGACACAGATTATGGCTGCTTAGGCTGCATGGGCTGTGCTTTTTTGACCACCAACAAGTAAGAACCATCTTCCAGCTCCACTGGGTCAGGGTCACAAAATCCCCCTTTAAAGGCACTGCCCAAGGAGACAAGCTCCCCAAAATCAAATGAGTCGTCGCCCACGTAATACCCGATTCCTTCACTCGGCGCGCAACCGAACAGTCTGAGTTCCCCATCTATCTCGATAATCCCAGGAATACCCAGAGGGTCTCCAGAAATCTCCGTCTCTTCAAACGTAAGCCCCTCCTCATCCCCGATGGCAACATGAATACCTAGATTCTCCGGTGCTTGTGAGGCGTAGAACAAATAGAACGTCCCGTTGTAGTTGATGACTTCTGGGTCTGTCAGACGATCTCCAGAAAATACCTCCCCAACGACCGTGAATGTTTCTCCATCCGTAGAGTCTGCGGCGTAAAACTGACTGGTTCCTCCCTCATCAGCCACCACAACTCCCCCAACGCTCTGTGAGAAATCAAAGTAGTACATGCGCAGTGTCCCGTCCGCCAATTGAATGAGGTTCGGATCAACGGGAACGTGACCATCCGCATTTTCGTATGTCACGGGACCAATGTCTTCCCATGTTTCTCCATTATCGGTTGAGACATATCGTCCCGTGCGTTCTGTCCCGTTTCCTGCACTCGCGATTTCCGTCGCATCCACATAGACGATCATCAGCGTTCCCGCCTCAAAATCTCCGACCGCTTTTTCGAAACGTGTGATGTTGGGAACGGAAGCATGCTCGATAAGCTCCTCATCATCGAGTGTCCAGGTCTCAGCATCGGAACTGCGAGCAAGCCAGACACTGTGGCCGTAGACGCCCTGGTTGCTGGAAGTAGATGGTGGCTTCTGAGTCACAGAAGCCTCGGTGTCTGGTTCCTGTGTCAGTTCTGTGACTGCTTCTCCCTCAGAAACAGCAGGAGAAGGCTCGTCAGAAAACGAACATCCGGCGCCCAGTAGAAAAATGCACAAAAGAATTGGAGAAAGATACTTCATATACTTCCATCATGACACGTTTTTGAATCCATCCCCAGTGGACAAATTGACAACTTGCAAATCGATTTGCATAATGTTAAAAATCAGCGCCTTGAAATTCTTTGTATGCATTCCGCCTTCTCTACTGAACGACTAAAATCCGCCGGGCTTCGAAGCACGCGCGACCGCCACCAACTCCTCGACCTTTTCTTGGAGGACCGTACTTGGACAGCAGAGCAGATCCATACCGAGCTCCCAAAAATAGACCTCTCCACCGTCTACCGAAATCTTCACCATCTTCAAAGGTCTGGACTCATTGTCGAGGCCCATTCCCACGACGGCAAACAGCACTTCGAACGCGCCGGCAAGGATCACCATGATCATCACCTCTGCAAGGGCTGCGACATCGTTGAATGCATTCCCTGCCCTATACCCAAGCATGACGCTCATCATTTAGAACTCATCGGCACCTGCAAGGCGTGCACATAATCTATGACTCTTTTCTACATTTTCACTGCCACACTCATCATCGCAGCACTTTCTCTCACAGGAATCATCACCCTGAGCCTGATGAAAAAACATGTGCATTCAGGTGTGCTTGCTCTCGTCGCCCTTTCGGCTGGTGCGATGCTTGGCAACGCGCTGCTACACTTACTTCCAGAAGCAATCGAACTTTCACAGGAGGGAGCAATTGACCTCCTGCATGTGATGCTCCTTGTTGTTGCCGCTTTCGTGGCATCGTTTCTTTTTGAACAATTCTTTTCCTGGCATCATTGTCACAACGCCGACCATTGCGAAACCGTTCAAAAACCATTTGCGCATCTTGTTCTCTACTCCGACGCGATCCATAACGTCATCGACGGTCTGATCATCGCCGCTGCGTTTTTCGTCTCGCCTGAATTGGGTATTGCAACAACCATAACCATTGCCTTGCACGAAGTTCCTCAGGAGCTGGGTGACTTTGGCGTCCTTCTTCATGGAGGATTTTCGAAATTCCGCGCCGTCCTTTGGAACGGTGTGGCAGCGCTCACGGTTGTATTGGGCGGGGTTTTGGGGTATCTCTTTATCGATTCTGTTGAGTGGGCTGTTCCCGTGCTTCTCCCAATCGCTGCAGGCGGATTCATCTATATCGCCGCAGCCGATCTCCTTCCCGAACTACGCCATAGCGCCAACAACGGTGGGAGTCGCTCCAGCATTCCCCTACACTTCCTCATCTTCCTGACCGGTCTTGCGATCATGATCATAACAGCCCTGATAGAGTAATCTGTGTTTGAAGTCATCATTTTCTACAAATATACCCACGTTACGGATCCTGTTGGTTTCATGAGGTGGATTCGTCGGTTGTGCGAGACGATCGGCATCAAGGGCCGATTGTTGGTCGCTCAGGAAGGTATCAACGGAACCGTGGAAGGCACACGCGACCAACTCGACCAGTTTGAATCCGCGATGCGTGAAACACCGTTTGGCGATTTTCACGATATGTGGTTCAAGGCGAGCCCAGGAACAGGTACGGCCTTCAAAAAACTACGTGTGAAGGCCCGTGAGAATATCCTCAACGCGGGTCTGGAAGAAGACATCGATCCCAACCACCTCACCGGAAAGCATATCCAGCCAGAGGAACTCCATGAGTGGCTTACGCAGAATGAAGATGTGACGGTCATCGACATGCGCAACGACTATGAGTACGCCGTGGGAAGATTCCGCGGCTCCATCGATCCAGGCATGAGCAACTTCCGCGACCTTCCAACCGTCACACCAAAGCTCGAACATCTCAAAGACAAAAAGGTCCTTACTGTGTGCACCTACGGCGTGCGTTGCGAGAAAGCTTCTGGGTATTTGCTTAAACTAGGGTTCCAGAATGTCTACCAACTCCACGGTGGAATTGGCACCTACATGAAAAAATATCCGGGAGAACACTTCGACGGATCGCTCTATGTGTTCGACGAACGCATGACCGAACAATTTACTCCGAATTATCAAGTCGTTGGTGTCTGTGTTGGTTGCAACCATGCAAGCGAGCGGTTTGGAAACTGCGCCTGGCATGAATGCCACAAGCAGCTCATTATCTGTGAAGCTTGTTCGACACAACCTGTATGGTGCTCTGAGAAATGCAAACAATAAAACAGCCGCCTGGCTGTTTTATGATTTAAAGGAGCTGATCGATGATGACAACCGTGCTAAAAATTCCAAAGAAGAGAAAGATCGTTCCCAACAGAAGTCTTCTAGGGAGGGATGGTTGATAGAACTTGGGGAGGGAACGGGCATTTAGGAGCGAAACGAAACCGACATGGACAAACATTGCAACGGCGTTAATGCACGCACCCAACACAAGAAGAGATTTTGGTTCTGACATGCCAAGCGCAAACAGGAAAATCCCGAAGGCAATCTGTCCCCATAAAAAGGCATAGTAAATTTTGGAAAGTGGCACGGAAGTCTCTCCCGTGCGCTTCATGTACGTGATCGCTGCATTCTCGGACATAATGCGGGAGGTTGAGTCCATCACTCCAAGCTGAGTCTGAAACAACATGACAACGACAAGGAACAAAAAGGCTGACCCCGCAGCTGGAGTAAGTGCCTGCCCAATGGCCAACCCCTCATTCAAGACAAAGCTGATCCCCTGACCATTTCCGTTGAGCCCGAAGGTCGTACTGTACGCAAGCAGCATCAGAAGCAAAATTGAGATCGCCCCAATGAACCAAAAGACCATGGCATGCTCGATACTGATCCGACGCCACCAAACGCGAAAACGCTCGCGTGCTTGCTCGGTATCAGGAAAATCAGTTCCCTCAAGACGGACCTGCTTTGGAACTTCCCCCTTGTGAAAGAGTCCCCCAAGTTTCATGGCATACTTTCCCATCCCATACCCCTTTTCTTTGACATAGATTGATTGGGTAAGGTTCAAATTCCCACCCGCACCTGAATACGCAAATGCGGCAAGGAATGTGGCAATCGCAAGCCCCTCAGGAAAAAAGGCATACCTCTCTCCCTGACCGACAATGCCGGAAGCAAGAGCAGCCCAATCTGCCTTCTGAGCCAGAACGATTGTCAAAAGAAAAATAAGCGGGACACCAATCAAAATGATAGATCGTGTGAGTTTTTCCATTAAACCGTAAATCGTTTTTCCTGAACTCAGAATCAATCCAATGGACAAAAGAAGTCCGACCGCGATCCACTCAAACGATTCGATTCCCAACAACGAGGCAAAGACGTGAGCGGATGCCGCGACAATTCCAGGAAGGCCGAGCCCAACAAAGGTTGAAAGAATGAACCAGTAGGGAGCCTTGGGCCAACGTCTCCCAATTCCCACAAACACGCTCTCACCACGCACAAGCGCATACCGCTCAATCTCCATGTTGATGAAGTACTGGAAGGAAATTCCTACAAGAGCCCCCCAGGCAATTCCCAATCCAAAATTGGAGGCGAGATAAGGCCAAAGAATCACTTCTCCCGAGCCAAGTCCAAGAGCCAAGATGACAAAGCTTGGACCAATGAGTTTCTTGAGTGAAATCGGCTTGGGAAATTCCTTTGTCTCGCGAGTCTGGGTTGATGTCATACTGAAGTATTGTAGCAGAATTCTGTGTTAGACTGAGAGTCACTATGCCGCATCCTCTCGTTGAAGGACGACATCTCAAAAAGTCCTATGGTCTGCAGGTGGTGTTGGATGACCTCTCTTTTCTGGTCACCGAAAAACAGAAAATTGCCCTCATTGGACGCAACGGCGCTGGAAAATCGACACTCCTCAAAATTCTCACAGAAGTGGAACAAGCGGACTCAGGAAAAGTGCAATTTTATCCCTTAGCTCGCGTCGGCGTTGTTGAGCAACATGAAATTCTTCCTACAGATTGCTCAACCCTGACCTATCTACATACCAAAGGTGAAAAACCTGAATGGGAGGCACGTAAACTTGCGTCCCAATTTGGATTGCATGCAGAACATCTTCAAAAGGCACCCGCTCACCTATCCGGTGGATACCAAATGCGTGTGAAACTCATAGCGATGTTTCTGCGCGACCCAAATCTTCTCTTCTTAGACGAACCCGTGAACTACCTCGATCTTCAAACGTTGTTGTTCTTGGAAAGATTCCTCCAGCAGTATCGGGGCGCCTTTGTTCTGGCCGCACATGATCGGACCTTTTTACAAAACACATGCACACATACATTTGAAATCGAACGTGGACATCTCACCAGCTACCGAGGATCCGTCAACGAGTACCTTGAATACAAGCAGGAACAACTAGAGCTCACGCTGAAAAACAATCGACGGCTTTCACGTGAGGTGGCACATCACCAAACCTTCGTCGATCGCTTTCGCTACAAGGCGAGTCTCGCCTCGCGTGCCCAAAGCAAACTTAAACACATTGAGAAACTCCGACGCAGTATCTCCCACATTGACTCGGCTCTGGCCACAACCCACATCACCATTCCTTCCACACCACTGACACCAGGTCCCATGGTTCGAACCAAGAAGTTACGCATTGGATACGGGGAAACGACGATCGCCCAAGAGATTGAGCTTGAGATTGGCCGTGGAGAGAAGGTTGTTATTGCTGGTGAGAATGGTCGAGGGAAATCAACGCTTCTCAAAACCCTGGCTGGACGAATCCCTATCCTCGACGGAACCATTCAATGGTGGCACCGGGCCGACATCGGATACTATGATCAGCTCACACACACATCGCTTATCGACAGCGAGACGGTTCTGCAATACCTCACCCGCATGGCACCCTCCACAACATCCGGTGAGCGTCTCCTGATGATGGCAGGCAATTTTCTGTTCCGCGGGAATGACTTGGATAAGCCCTCAGTTGTCCTCAGTGGTGGTGAGCGTGCAAGACTTTGTTTGGCAGGAATCCTTTTGCATGAACACAACGTACTTTTGTTAGACGAGCCAACAAACCATCTTGATGTGGAGACCACGGAGGCATTGGCTCTGGCACTCAAATCGTACACGGGCACGGTTATCGTCATTTCACATGCCCGCACATTCGTCGACACCTTGGTTGATAAGGTCTTTGAGGTCCGAACAGGAATGGTCCGGCGATACATGGGCTCGTACGAACACTACGTTGAGGATCTTGCGTCTCTCATGGAGGCCGATCTTGAACAAGAAGAACCAGCCACAGGCGGATCTGGTCTCTCTGCCGAAGAACGAGCAGAACACCAGACAAGGATCAAGGAACACCAACGCGCCCAGGAACGCCTCAATAAGCAGATGAAGCTCCTCGACCAGGAGAAAAGCGCCATCCTGGCCTACTTCTTCGATAATCCAACCGATTACTCCCCTACAAAGTCCCAAAGACTCGCCGAAATAGACGAACAACTCGTTAATCTTGAACGGGATTGGCTCAGGGACCAGGAGGCAATTGATACCCTCAGAACACAACTTTCTGGTCTAAACCTTGACACAAACCGCGATCAGGAGTAGCCTCTAGCAGTTATCTCTGGGAATTTGGCAATTTTGCCGAACCCAATATAAAAGGCTAGATATGGCATTTGGACAAGGCAACTACGGTGGCGGAAATCGTCGCGGCGGAAACTCCTACGGGGGTGGTCGAGGTGGGTTCGGTGGCGGAAATCGCGGTGGTTTTGGAGGTGGTGGAGGCGGAGGATTTGGAGGACCAAAACCCAGCTTCCCAGCTCGATGTAACGAGTGTGGAAATTCATGTACGGTTCCCTTTAAACCAAACGGAAGTAAGCCGGTCTTGTGCCGAGATTGTTTCCAGGGCGCTGACCGAGGCAGTTTTGATCGAAAACCATCGTTTGATGGCGGACGATTCGAAAATCGCTTTGAAGATCGCCCACGACCTCCTCGTCCAACAGGTCCAGCTCCGGTTGGCCCAAGCTTGAAGAGCGAGATCCAGGCAATCAACCAGAAACTTGACCAGATTCTCGCAATCCTGAGTGATGCGACGATTCAGGGAGAGGAAGAAGAACTTCCAGAAGTGACTTGGGAAGAAACCCAGGAAACAGCAGAAACAGAATCAACTGACATCGAATAAGAAAAAGCGCCCGGCAACGGGCGTTTTTGATTTCATGATAAACTAGGGCTCTATGCATCTCTTTAAACGGGCATTTCTAGCGATTGGCATCGTCCTGCTTATTCACGTGGCGATCCTCATTTCAGGGACCTACACCCTCTTGCATGTAGATACGCTCATGCACGCTCTTGGTGGGTTTGCGATGGGACTTCTTGGTTTAGCAATCCATCACTCTGTTGCGAGCAAACACCATACAAGACATTCTCCTTGGTGGTATCACTATACGTTCGTCATCGGCTTTGCCATGCTCGTCGGCATCGCGTGGGAATTTCATGAGTACATCCTCGATCAAACTGTGAACGTTTGGTACAACTGGCCCATGAATCAGCTTTCGCTTGCCGATACGATGAAAGACTTCTTCATGGACTGGTTGGGTGCAAGCGTGGCGTTCTTCTTTCTTCATCGGCAGCTTTAATACGAATGTGGTTTCCCCTCGTGCGCGGCATCCGGATATTTTGAATAGAACCAAGCCGCAACGAATGTTGAAATAGGGACCGCAAGTACCAACGTCGTGGAACCAATCAATGTTCGTACAATCTCTTCGGTGATCATCTGCCCATTGAGAATCATCCAGTACGGCACCTGTCCCTCATTGAGCGAGAACAAGAGCAGGAGTGGCAATGAGGCACCTGTATACGCAAGAGCCAGGGTGTTCACAAGCGAAACAATGTGCTCGGTTCCAACACCCTTCCCTGCCTGGTAGAGCCTCTTGAATTCTGTCACCCCAGCAGCGGCTAAACTTTTGATAGTCGCCGTCTGAGCTGTCGTCACATCATCAAGAACCCCCAGAATTCCAATAATGATTCCCGCCAGCAGGAGGCCACGTAAATCAATATCGGTCAGTCCAGCAAGGCTCAGGGTGTAGGCGTCCTCGGTTCCCAGACCAAACAATTTTGCGGTCGTCACAAAAAACTGAGAAAGACCAAGCGACAAGATGAGGGCCATCAGTGTACTTCCAAGGGCAACGGCCGTTTGTTTAGAGAATCCATGTGCGAGCGTGATCGACAACACAGCAATCACAAAGGCTGAGATACAAGCGACAAAAAAAGGTGAGTTCCCCTGCACGATCGACGGAACGGTATACAGCATGAGAACAGCGAGACTCGCCGCAAGCCCAAGAATCGATGTGAATCCCTTCCGCCCGGCAAAGATGAAGGACACGACAAAGAACAGCACGAGAAGCCACAGGACAGCCGGGAGTCTGTAGGCATCGGTAATGATGTAGTTTGTCTCACCAAGAATCGCGTCGGTCCTCAGCACAACGACCTCCTGACCGACATGAAGATCGTCCGCTGCTGTTCCTTGGTCATTCGAATAGTGCGCCTCAATATCCCAACCCGAACCGACATTGAGATGCACTTCCACCTCCTGTACACTCGTATCAAAAAAAAGTGGGTCTGTTTCACCTGTGTCTGTGATTGATTGAACCGTTCCAATGTAGTATTCGTCCGGTTGTCGTTCGCTATTTTCCATACGATTGAATTATATCTTATGTCTTATCCAAACAAAAAAACGGCTGTCCTAGCCGGTGGATGCTTCTGGGGACTGGAGGATCTCATCCGAAAGCAACCTGGAGTGATTGATACAGAAGTCGGGTATGCTGGTGGTGCAAATACGGACCCAACCTATGAAGATCATCCTGGTCACGCGGAAGCGGTGCAAATTACCTACGATACTGACATCACTTCATTCAAGCAGTTGCTCGATTTCTTTTTTCAAATACACGACCCCACGACTCGTAATCGGCAAGGCAACGATGTCGGTTCATCGTATCGATCGACGATTTTTTATGGAAACGAAATAGAGAAGGAAGTCGCACTAGGGATGATCAACGTTGTGAATACATCAGACAGATGGAAAAATCCCGTGGTCACAACCCTGGAGCCACTTGGTAAGTTTTATCCAGCCGAGGGCTATCACCAAGATTACCTCATTAAAAACCCTCGTGGCTACACGTGTCATTTCCAACGAGGAGGGAGTTATCTTTCTTGAAACCCACCAGCGAAACCGTCCAGAGGGACGGTTTTTGATTTTTGACACACGGTGGCACCAACTGATAGATTATCCTCTTGCTTCATCCCAGAAGCAATGGGGAGGAACAGATGCTGATGCTGCTGTTGACACACCTGGCCTTCGTGGTCTTCCTGATCACTTCCTTCTACATCGGCGTAAGGATGGTGATGTACGCAAACTCCATCACGAACGAGGAGCGGAAGCTCGAACACAACGGCTTTCGCCTGATCGGTGGCATCATCATCTTGCTCGTCGTGGTGACGGCGAGCATCTTCATCAGCACCTTCTGAGGCACACGTCTCACTAACGTAACCGCTTCATTCCAAAGCAACGTGGAGGATCGATGATGACAGCCCTGGCTATCTTTGCCCTCGTGGTCGTGTACTACGCGGGTGTCCGGATGCTGATGCATGCAAGCACACTCAGAGACGAGGAGCAGAGGCTTGATCGCAACGCCTTTCGTGTCTGCGGGTCGACACTGCTCGTCATTCTCGTGATCGGCACCCTCAGTCTCCTCAAGTCACATGACTTGATCAGCATTGCCATCCCCTGAGGCACCCGCCTCTCACCAACGCGACCGTGTGGGTCTCCCGCCGGTTTTTTCATTTTGAAGGCGAGTTCGTTCTACCTTGGCGACAACCAAGAACACTACATCTAGTGGCATAATCTTTTTTTTAGAACAAGATATGGGAATCTTATACACAGGCATCACTGATCGCTGTGTTATAATTTCATCACAAACAAGTCCATGAGTGAAGTTGGTTAAATTCCAACACTGTCGCGCAACGGTATAGTCCGATCCTCATGGCACGGGCCTCGCCCCCCGTACAAGCTCGCGTAAAGCCAGTCCGTTTTGCTGGCCCACGCCAGTTTTTTGTTGGGCCAAATCCTCTTTCCTTTATGTCCCTTCCTCCTTCCTGCCCACTGCTCACACCCCGTAACGTCTATCGACCCTTTGAGTATCCTCACTTTTTTGAATACTTCCAACAACAGAATCAGGCACACTGGCTGCCTATCGAGGTTCCCATGGAGAGTGACATTTCTGACTATCGTTTCAACCTCTCACCAGAAGAAAAAAACCTCATCGTACAGATTCTGCGTTTTTTCACACAAAGTGACATCGAGGTCAATAATAACTACAACACCCGTCTCATCCCCACATTTCCCAAACCTGAAATCAAAATGATGCTTTCGGCCTTTGCGGCCATGGAGAGCGTCCATGTCTGGGCCTACTCCTACCTCAATGACTCCTTAGGTCTAGCAGAAACGGAGTATTCAGCCTTCCTTGAGTACAAGGAGATGCGTAACAAATACAATTTTTTTAGCGAGTTTGAGATCCGGACCGTCCAAGATCTCATGGTGAATCTTGCTGTGTTTGGTGGGTTCATAGAAGGAGTGAGCCTGTTTTCCTCCTTTGCAATCCTTATGAACTTCCCTCGCCTGGGGAAACTCAAGGGGGTCGGCCAAATTGTGACCTGGAGCATTCGTGACGAATCGCTTCACAGTCAGGGTGTGTGTCGACTCTTTCGGGACCTCATGATGGAGAACCCTGGGCTTTGGACACCACATGTACACAAACGAATCTACGAAGCGTGTCGAGCCATGGTGACTCTTGAGGACGCGTTCATTGATTCCGTCTTTGCCATGGGGTCCGTTGCTGGACTCACCGCGGCCGAAGTAAAGGAATATGTCCGGTTTACAGCTGACAAAAAACTCATTGAACTGCGGTTGGACAAAATCTATCAGGCAAAAAATCCTCTCCTTTGGCTCGAGACAATAGTCAACGCAAAAGAACATACAAACTTTTTTGAAAACCGAGCGACGGAGTACGCCAAAGGCGCCGTCCTAGCTGATTGGTAATATGCAAAACCCACACGTCATCGAGGCACTCTCCAATAACAATCTCGACCTTGCTCGCGATCTCGTGCTCAAGGAACTTCTTGAATCCACCAATGAAGTCAGTAGCTGGAATTCGCCGTACTACCGTACTGACCGATCTATCCAAGAGGCTATTCACTTAGACACCACTCGCAATACGCTGTTCACCTACTTTGGGTTGGAGAACCTCATCGACCGGTACTTCTTGCGCGATGATCAGAATCGGATCGTTGAAAATCCGCAAACCTTCTATGCCCGGGTAGCCACGGGTATGTCGCGAGGTGACGTGAAGCTCGCACAGCGACTGTACGATGGATTGAGTCAGCACTGGTTCATCGCCGCTACGCCGGTCTTAATGAACATTGGGACAAGTAAGGGCCTGCCAATCTCCTGCTTCCTCAACACAGTCGAAGACACACTCGAGGGCATCTACGACAGCTATCGCGAGAATGCGTTCCTGGCAAAATATGGCGGTGGAATTGGTACGGATTGGTCGCAACTACGCGGGCAAAACGCCCCCCTCAAATCCAGCGGACTTGTTTCCTCAGGGGTCATTCCCTTCTTGAAAGTAATGGATTCACAGACACTGGCCATCTCTCGAAACGCGATCCGACGCGGTGCTGCCGCCGCATATCTTCGAGTTGATCATCCAGACATTGAGGACTTCCTTGAGGTTCGCAAACCGACGGGCGGAGATATCGACCGTAAGTGTCTCAACATTCACAATGGAGTGGTCGTCACCGATATCTTCATGGAGGCGGTCGAGAATCAAAGCGAATACGAGCTTATCGATCCGCACTACGGTTTAACCGGTAAGCGACTGCAAGCCAAGGACATATGGCGCAAGATTCTCACGCTCCGCGCCGAAACCGGGGAACCCTACATTATCTTCATCGATACCATCAATCGAGCCGTCCCCGACCATCACCGCGAAAAGGGTCTGTTCATTCGCCAAAGTAACCTCTGCACGGAGATCACTCTTCCGACCAATAAGGAACGCACGGCTGTATGTTGCCTGGCGAGCTTGAACCTTGAACGGTATGAGGAGTGGAAGAAGGTTGCCAAGGAGCTCATCGCGGACTGTGTGAAGGCGCTCGACAACAACCTGGAATCCTTTTGTGAGAGTGCTCCCCATGAGGAATTCAAAAAATCCGTTCACTCGGCCCAGCAAGAACGCTCTATAGGCCTGGGAGTGATGGGTTATCATGGATATCTCATGCAGAAGCGTATTCCGTTTGAGAGTTTGGCGGCTCGAATCTTGAACAAACAATTGTTTCAACAAATCGGGACTCTCGCTCGTGAGGCTTCACGCAAGCTGGGCGAGGAGCGTGGTCTTCCGGGCGATGGCGGAACAAGACGCAACAGCTACGTCACCTCCATCCAACCAACGGCCTCAACCTCATTCATCTGTGGTCAAGCCACGCCCTGTGTGGAACCGATCAGCGGAAACGCGTACCTACAAAAAACACTCTCGGGATCGTTCCTTGTGAAGAACGGATATCTCGAGAAACTACTAGAAGAAAGGGGACAGAATACACCTGAGACCTGGTCGAGCATCATCTCAGCCAAGGGAAGTGTTCAACACCTTTTCTTCCTCAACGATGAAGAAAAGGCTGTCTTTCGAACAGCGTATGAAATGAATATGCGAGAGATCGTTGAACAGGCGGCTGATCGACAACCCTTCATCGACCAAGCACAATCGATCAATCTCTTCTTCGCCACCCCCATCAGCGGAAAATACCTCAACGATGTTCATACCCTCGCCTGGAAGAAGGGCCTCAAGACTCTTTACTACGCTCGTTCCAGCTCCGTCATCCACGCCGCCAACATCGACGCCGGAGCTGAGGTCACCCAGCAACGAGATCTTGCCACCGAGGAATGCGCCGTGTGTCAGTAGATCGCTAATGAATGCCAAGTTGTGCCTTGATCTCCCGAAGTTCTCTTTGAGAAAGCGGTCTTGTTGCCCCTGAAGGAAGGTCACCCAATTCAACGTTCATGACACGAATTCTCCTGAGTGCTTTCACTTCATACCCAAGCATCTCACACATTCGTCTGATTTGGCGATTACGCCCCTCGGTCAGAATGATTGAGAACCGATTGTCGCCGATCTTCTTCACGACAGCTAGTTTTGTTTTCGCGCCCAAAATCACCATCCCGTCCGCCATCGTACGGAGATCTTCTCGACGGATCGCTCGGTCAACCGTGACGATGTATTCCTTCTCGTGATCGTAACGCGGATGAGTGATGTGTTCGGAAAGTTCGCCATCATTGGTGAGAATCAAAAGACCACTCGAAGCCACGTCGAGGCGACCCACGGGGAACACCCCTGGTTCAAGATCCAAAAAAGACCGAACCGTATCGTTCGCGTTTGGATCTACACTCGTCATGATGCCAACAGGTTTGTGAAACGCTAGGTAGATCTTATCGGGTCGTTCTCCAGCGATTCGTCGCCCCGCCACAATAATCTCGTCCGTCTCATCCACCTGGAGTCCAAGTGTGGCCATCTGTCCGTTTACCTTCACCTTCCCTGCATCAATAAACGCATCCGCCTGTCGTCGAGAACACACCCCTCGCTCCGCTAAAAACTTGTTTAATCGTGTTTTCATATAAATGGGGTCAGGTCCGACTACCGACTTTTAGCATTTTTTCGAGATGGTGCATTATACGTTCCCTTGCTGATTCTTCCTACAACCGCCGGATCTAGCTTTACGTACGGACTGATTTCCGTGCTGAGATACCCGCATCTCACCCTGGCAAAGACGATCGCATCATCGCGTTCCTGTTTTGTCATGCCTGAAGGAAAAATTTCACTAAGTGCGGGGCGACCAACAATTCGTTGCTGTCGTGGGTAGTCTTTGATCTGCTCGGATCCGGGGGTGTGGTTATCCCAGATCCAATGGATGAATTGCGGTGTCCCTAGAATAAGGTCATGTTCGAGTTCGTCGTAAGGATCGGGCGCATCGATGCCCCCAAGGATGAAACGACGGTATGCTTGCTGTGCCTGTCGACGTTTCGCCGAGAATGTCCCCAGCAGCCAGTCAGTCTCTAACCATTCTGGTGCCTTGGAAATTCCGGCTGTCGCATTGTAGCTGCACCACTTCCATTGACGAGGGTGGTCGACAAAGCCAGCTCGAACGGCGTTGAGGACGATGTAGCGCGCCACAGCCAGGAGATAGACGTCCTTCTCAATGACAAACGCTTTATACCGACCCTGGAAGAGATGGCCGACGCGATTATGACGTGTGTTGAACCACTGGGTGTAATTGCCGTTGAGATCGCGCATCGTTGTGGAGATGTTGCCGTCAGGTGTTTCGACCAAAAGATGGAAGTGATTATCCATGAGGCAGTAAGCGTGTATGACGAGATTATGAACTCGCATCGCATCCTCAAGCCAGCTCAAAAACCCTCGACGGTCTCTATCGTCAAGAAAAATATGTTGTTTGGCATTTCCTCTTGCGATGATGTGGTAGAGAGCACCTGGATAGAGAACTCGAAGGGGTCTGGCCATATGAGAATAGTATATCAAATAGTCGGTAGTCGAACCTGACCCCATCTTCTTTGATCCATTCGTCGCATGGTAACATGGGAGCCATATGACCCATTGGGAAGATCAATTCCGAGCGATTGTCTCGGTATACCTCATCCTCCTAAATGAACACGGAGAGGTTTTGTTGCTTCGCCGACAAAACACCGGCTACAAGGACGGGGAATTTGGACTGCCAGCAGGACACGTCGACGGCGAGGAAGAACTTACCTGCGCGATGCAACGAGAGGCCCGAGAGGAAGTTGGGATCGATCTTGCCCACGAGGATCTTCAGCTCGCACATGTGATGCATCGTTTTTGCGGCGACCATGAGCGACTAGACTTCTTTTTCACGTGTCATCGTTGGCAAGGTGAGCCAACAAACTGTGAGGAAGATAAGTGTGCCGAACTGCGTTGGGCGCCGCTTGACCATCTCCCCGAGGATGTCATCGATTACTATCAACAGGCCTTCGATCACATCCGTCATGGCGAGGTGTACAGTGCATTTGGGTGGTAAGAAAACAACCGGCCCCTGGCCGGATGTTTACATTTATCGATAACGTTGACCACGACCCTGGCGACCTCCGCTTCGTCCTCCGCCGCTTCTTCCCCCACGACCGCCTCCGCGTCCGCCTCCACGCCCACCGCGTGGACCAGGTCCATAGGAGCCTGTTGGTCGAGCATCGGGTCTACGTTCAATCAACTCTCCTGACTTTGTTTTTACCGGCAACCGGACATTGATGAGCTTCTCAATCTGGAGAATGTCGTTCTTCTGCTCTGGAACGGCAAATGAAATAGCCTTTCCAGAACGTCCCGCACGACCTGTTCGACCAATGCGATGCACATAATCTTCCAGCTGATCAGGGAGATCGTAGTTGATCACAAGTTCAATATTCTTGACGTCAATTCCACGAGCCGCAATATCCGTTGCAACCATCACGCGGTATTTCCCGTTTGAAAACCCCTTGAGCGCTTCTTGTCGTTGACTCTGTGACCGGTTTGAATGAAGCTCGGCAGCGGTGTGCCCCAAATCATGAATCTGTCGGGCAATTTTCTTGGCTCCGTGCTTGGTGCGACTAAAAACAAGAATGGTTCCCTTGTACTCTTTCAAAAGACGTTCCAGCAATTCAGCTTTTTCATTCTTCCCCACGATAAACATCTCTTGCTCGACGCGTTCAGCGGTTGTTCCCGCGGGCGCAACTTCAACACGCAGAGGAGACTTCATGTACTGCTTCGCAATCTGAGCAATCTGTTCAGGCATCGTGGCAGAAAAAAGCATGGTTTGGCGATCGGTCGGAACCTTTGCCAGAATCTTCTTAAGCTGTGGTGCAAATCCCATGTCGAGCATGCGATCGGCCTCATCCAAAACGAGTACCCCAATCTGGTCGAGGTTTGCGTGTCTCTGTTCCATCATATCAATGAGACGACCTGGGGTCGCAATGATGACATGTGGTTTTGCGCGAAGCTGCTTAATCTGTGGATTTTGATTTGTTCCACCGATGAGAAGGGCTGTGCGCAATCCGAGCGGACTCGCCAATTTGGTGAGTGTTTCTAACACCTGGATCGCCAACTCCCGAGTTGGAAGTAAAATCAATCCCTTTTTTCCGCGTGCAGACATCTGTTGTAACATGGGTACAGAAAACGCAAGCGTCTTTCCTGTTCCTGTCTGGGCAATTCCAACAACATCTTCTCCACGACACGCGACTGGGATCGCTTTGTGTTGAATCGGTGTTGGATGTTTAAATCCAAGACTTTCAATGCGCTCCAACAAAGTTGGGGCAATACCGAGGCCGTAAAATTCTTCTTGTTCAAGTTCACTTCGTGACATAAAATTCATTCATGACTAATTACAGAGTACCACAATTTTTAACAATTCTTCTCATTCTTCTATCCTTTCTTCCGCTAATCCTTGTTTGGATAAACGGCCGTTCTTCGATTTACATCTCTCTTGATTCCGTGGAGTCCACCTCCGTTGCCATTGTGTTCGGCGCGGGACTCACAGCCAAAGGGGCACCATCGGACGCCCTCATGGATCGCCTGACAGTCGCCTCACAGCTCTACGAACGAGGGCTTGTGAATGCGCTCCTGGTCTCTGGAGACAATCCAACCGAGGACTACAATGAGCCCGAAGTCATGAAGAACACCCTTATTGATGCATTCGCTGTCCCCAAAGAACTCATCTTCGTCGACTACGCGGGGCGACGGACCTATGACACCTGTCGTCGCGCCCATGAGCTTTGGGGCATTGAAGACGCGATTCTGGTGACGCAGGGGTACCACCTCCCTCGCGCCATCTGGATCTGCGAGTCGTTTGGAATCCAAAGTGCAGGAATTTCAGCCACGCTCCAGCCCTATGTAAAACAAATTCCTTTTAAAATCCGCGAGGTGGGCGCGATCTACAAGTCATTCATCGACCTCTACCTGTTTGAACCCGATTATATCGCTGGAGAATCTATCCAGGATCTTGATCCCTAGAAAAATGACTGGACGACCCAGTCATTTTTCTTTATCGAAAGAAGAAGAGCTGTTTTGCAAAGTCACGGACAAGAGTATGAGCTTCTTTCTTGTTATTTGCTTCCAGAAGAATCGGTCTGACAAAGCTCACATCCACACCTGAGTTCGTGATGTTCTGCACTGAACTCTGTTTGAGGAAGACACGAATTGATTTAGTTCCTGAAATCGTTGGGAAGATACCGTACACGACATGGTCAGATTCTGGACGGGTTGTACTCATCATCTCCGCTCCTGTGAGATACTTTAAAATTTTTCCATTTTGATCAAGATAGTACGCGTACAAATACGGATTCCCAGAACGCGCCTTATCGGATATAGAGAGACCAGATCGGGTGTCAACCTTATCAACATAAGCAGCCAAAACAATATAGGCCTCGTCAATGTGTTCTGCATCGATATCAATGTAGACCCACTCGCGGTCAGTTCCTTGAAGCGTCACTTGTGACGAACTTACGCTGGGTGAACCGTACGTATTCCATGAAGAGAGGTTTGTGGGGAGGAAATTCACCACAAACCCATGCGCAAAAGCCGCGGTTCCTGTACCGAAAAGCAAAAAAAGTACTAGCAGGAGCGAGCTCAAGAGTCGGATCGAGACTGTCATATGGACTAAACCTAGTGAAAAAACGGAACTTTGTCAATGGTCAGCGGACTTCGACGATCCGATACGTTGTGGATCCCATTGGAGTTACGAGTTCGATCGTCTCCCCAACAGACCTTCCCATAAGCCTGGATCCCAGCGGAGACTTGTAGGAGAGCTTCCCTTTTACAGGATCAGCCTCCTGGGGACCGACGATGTAAAAGGTTTTATTTGTCCCATTGTTGAGCTCGAGGATGACCGTCATACCCATCTGTATGAGACTCGAGGTGCTGGGTTCGATTTCGATCACGACTTTGAGTTTTTCTTTGATGCCCGTTGCTTGATCATGTAGTCGCCTCATGCGACCCTTGGCCTCCTGATACTCAGCGTTCTCAGAAAAATCCCCGAACTCTCCCGTACGCCGTACATCAGCAATCGCTTGAGGCAACTCTTCCTGTTCGATTCGTTCGAGCCTCCGTTTCAGCCTCTCAATGGCGTCGCGCGTCAAATACAACGGCTCTTCCTCTTGGAGGGCCTGCTTCATAAGTTGTTTGGGACGGAAAGGAAGTTGCATACCAAGATAGTATACTCCAATAAAGAAAATCAGACTCCGAAGAGCCTGATTTTTTTCTACCACTCACCTCCATCGTCGTCTCCATCCCCCATGTCCATTTCCATGTCCATGTCGGCGGCACCGTCCGCATCCTCATCATCATCGGCGTCGTCATCCATGTCCTTTTCCTCGTCATCGCCGAATTCATCGTCCGAGACGAAACTGTATTGATACAGCATAACTTTGTGGCCGGAGCCTAAACTCCGTGGCCTCAAGGATTTATGAATTAGTACCTAAAGGCTTAGGTGCGTCTATAATACCATCCTGAGAATAACGCTCAAGAGGCTGTCAAGGCCTCATAGACCTGCTTCTGACTTGCCCACTGAATCACCCCCTCCTCCTGAAGCTTTTGCATCTCGGAAAAAAAGTATTCCATGTCTGGATCATCGTAATATTGCGTCGCAATATAGACCTGGAGCTTCATGATGCGACTCTCATCCCGGCCCTCAACTAAGGTCTTGATTCTCTTCACAAGAACATCTACATCCTGTCTGGTGAATTCACAGGGACCATCGCATTCCCCTTCCCATCCTTCAATTCCATCAAGTTCCGCAATCGATTGAATCGCTCCAATGTCCCCGGCACTGATCAAGAGATCCCCTGTTGCATCTTCCTCAAATCCAACCTCGGAAACGAAAACGGGATAAAAACGGGAATCGTCAGCAGGGGCTGCGTAGTGATAATACTCCTGGAGAATCGATCGGTTATCCCATCCCTCTGGTCGATCTGCAACAGGGATAGCGAGGTAGTGAAATCCCACAATCCCATCGAGATACGTAAATCCTGCACCCACGGCTCCCAGATACCAATCGCTTGGTCCGCCTCCACCGGCACAGCCGAGATTCTCACTGGGATCGACCAATGCATCGACTGCTTCCTTTCGCGCTACGAACTCAGCGATAATCTCCTGGGTCGAAAACGTCGTTCTGGGATCAATGTCGCAGTGCGTTCCAACTCCCTGACCTCGATCAAGCGCCTCCTGCAAAAGGTTATCGTCCCACTTGATCATCGCCTCAGCCATCGGGATTTCCGACTCAATCGTAATCACCGCATCATACTGCTCCGCATAGTCATATGCCTGGCGCAGATAGGATGCTTGTTTGTCAAAAAAGAATTCGCTCTGGAGCGCCTGTGTCCATCCACCCTCCAAATGCGTCATCGTTGCAAAATACACAGGAGACGGCTCTGGTTCAGCTTCTTCCTCATCGACCTCGACCTCTTGTACGGCTGAAGTTGCTCTGGAAGTCACAGGTGCTTCAGTTGTGACTTCAAGGAACGCTGCAGCCGTTAAAAGAATCACGACGATGGTCAAGACGATAAAAATAACCGTCATGAAAGGAGCCTGTCTTGTTTCATTTGCCATATGGTAATATTTTAGCCGATATGATTGAAGTCGAAAAGAAGTTTCAACTCACCCCAGAACAAGAGACACGACTTCTTGAGGGAGCGACGCTTCTGAAATCATCGAAGAACGAGGATGTCTACTATGACACTGACGACTTCACACTCACGCTCCAGGACCATTGGTTGCGCAAACGCAACGATCGGATCGAGGTCAAGCGTCGCGTGCACGAGCTTGGCCATAAGCTTGGCGGAACGGCCTACGACGAGATTGAAGACGAGGAAGGAGTACGAACCTTTTTAAAATTGCCCGTCATAGGATCACTTGAGGAGGACCTTACGGCTGCCGGCTATAAATCATTCGCTCGAATCGTGAAAGAACGTCGCTCCTTCGAGAAAGAAGGATTCCACATCGATCTGGACGTTTGTGACTTCGGATATGACCTCGGCGAGATCGAACTGATGATCGAGAACGAACAAGATCGAAGCGAGGCGCTCGAACGAATCGAAATGTTTGCCGATCGCATGGGCCTCGATCAGGTGCCCGTCCGTGGAAAAGTCATCGAATATCTCTACCGATTCGACCGACCGCACTATGACGCGCTTGTGAACGCAGGTGTGATATGACCCCAGCAGCGAAACTTCTTCTGTGGTATCGACAACACGGACGCAAGCTCCTCTGGCGAGAGACACGGAATCCTTATCGTATCCTTGTGAGCGAAATCATGTTGCAGCAAACGCAAGTTGATCGCGTCAAAGAGTATTACACAAAATGGTTGAAACGGTTTCCGACATGGAAAAAGCTTTCATTGGCGACAAACACAGATGTGATTCATGCCTGGGCAGGGCTTGGCTTCAATCGTCGCGCGCTCATGCTGCGAGATATGGCCAAACACATCGTCAAGCATGGGATACCAACGTCAGAATCAGGGTGGCTCATGATCAAAGGCATCGGTCCGTACACAGCAGCCGCCGTGAGCGCGTTCTCTCAAAAGCGACGCACGCTCCCGATCGACACGAACATTCGTCGCGTGCTTGGTAGATTGTTACTCTCAAAGCCGTTTGCCACACCCGCTGACGATGAGAGGATTCGCTTGATGGCCGATGGCTTCCTCCCCCTTCGCGGCGCCTACTACGACGTGCCGCAGGCGATCTTTGACCTAGCGACGATGATCTGTACCAAGAATCCAGACTGTGCAGGATGTCCGTTGCGGAATGATTGTCCCTCTGCCAAGCTGTTTCTTGAAGGACGCGTGAAAATCCCCAAACGCTCTGTTGCCGTCGCCCGTGAGCACAAACACCGTAACAAACCCTCCCCCGACCGCATCTACCGCGGCCGCATCCTGAAGCTGGTCCGAGAATGGGGTCAGGTCCGACTTCCGACTATTGGCCCACTTGTTGACCCAGACTTCAACAAAAAACTCGACCAGAAGTGGCTAGAGGCCATGATCGATCGACTTGTCCGAGACGGACTGCTCAAGAAGATTAATCAATTACTCACGCTATGACCCCGTTTGCTCAGGCTGTCTACAACGTCGTACGAAGGATCCCCAAAGGTCAAACGATGACGTACAAAGAAGTCGCTCGTGCGGCGGGCAGGCCGAAAGCGTATCGAGCCGTAGGAAATATTTTGAACAAAAACTACGACCCAAGCATTCCATGTCATCGAGTCGTTCGATCCGATGGATCAACAGGAGGCTATAATCGAGGGACTGAAATGAAGGAAACGAAGCTCAAACAGGAAAAAGCCCATAACACGACCTGACCCCAACGGGGCTTCGTGGTATATTTTATCTATTAACTCGTCCTAATCATTTGGTTTTATGAAGAAGCATATGTGTGGCGTCTGTTCTATCTGTGCCATTGTTCTAGCGATTTCCGGGCTCCATTTCCTCCTGATGGGAATTGCCGGCTACGATCTCCTAGGCATGCTATCCGGCGGATCTGACTCAGTCATGCGCGTTTACTACATTCTCATCGCGATCGCAACCATTGGAATGATCGGCGGAGCTACGGGCAAGTGCAAAATGTGTAAGCACGAATAGAATGTTCAACAAACAAAGAACGGGCATCAACTGATGTCCGTTCTTTTTTTACTCCACAGGCCTATATTTGGCGCGCGAAATTCGGGTACTGAACGACTGCCCAGTACGCCTTTTCCACGATTGACCAGCGATGCCGGTATAATCGTGAAAAGTTTGCTGCACCCAAAAAGGGTTTACCGCGGGACTCTCACGTCCGCGCCAAGGCGAGAACGGTTCTAAGTCCTAGACCAAATGTTTGCCCAAAATAGATCCGCGGAGCTATCACTAGCTTAGCACAAGATTATTGTGTCCGCACGTACGGACGGCTTGTCAAAGGGACGTGACGAGCTGCGAATGTCACGGTTGGCTCGTCTGGACTCGAGAGAAAATCCTCCACGCGAATCGGTGTTACCTCTACAGAAGTAGACGGTGCCTGTGCCACTTCCGTTTTTGAAGAAATAGTCTGTGGTCCAATCTCTGGTTCAATGGACACGTTGGCTGCCATGAACGTAAATACCCCCACCATCATGCCGCCAGCAAGAAGTGGTGCCGTGTAGGACATCATACGATCCCATCGGCTTACATGTGGTTCAAAAAAACGAGAACATAATAGAGCACGCCGCAGCTGATAGCGATGCTCTACGTCGCCAGACTGCTCCTTTGTTCCCATGACTTCGAGGAGTTCTTCAATGTTGAGGGGCTTGCGGGACATAGTTCGTTTCCTACCATCAGAGCTTGAAGTTTTTTAAGAGCTCGATGGATATGTGACTTAATGGTTCCCTCCTTCATGCCGATTGTTGAAGCGATTTCCGGCACGGTCATGTGGGAAAAGTATCGGAGAGTCAAAATGGTCTGCTGGTGTGGGTTGAGCTTGGCAAGCATCTCGCGCAACAGACTGATTTGGCCTTCGAGTTGCGTTGCATCTTCCCCCATGCGGTAGGCGATATCTGGTCGAAAGTCTTCTCGACCAATCAACTCGGGTGCCTCGTCGGTGGTAATTTCGAGATACTTGGCTCTGTTGCGGTAGTAATTCCCCACCTGAGCAACAGCAATCGCGAAAAGCCAGGACTTAAAGCTTGCACCTACCCTCGGTTTATACCGATGCAGGTTCTTGAGTGCCTGGAAAAACGTCTCACTTGTCAGGTCCTTGGCAAGTTCCGCATTCCCGGTGCGGTTATACATAAACCCAAAAACGGGTTGGTAGTACGTGTCGTACAGCCGCCCGAACGCTTCCGGGTCTGATTGAGCCATCCCAATCAGGATTTCTTCCATAGGCCTTGTAAGTTACTGATTGAACCTTCCAGAAGTAAATCGTAGCACATCCCGAATCGTTGCACTCTAAAAATAGAAACCCCCCT
>SXGU01360355.1_pt1 | contig 45708 bp, 30 predicted proteins | sample 3174531 | NCBI WGS metagenome assembly SXGU01 (sample SAMN11356863, study PRJNA531348) | freshwater metagenome | isolation source: freshwater sample F1-140 | place: China: Fuxian Lake, Yuxi | collected 2017-12-25 | reverse complement strand
CACCGGCAAGTGACGCGGCCTCTGTACCGGCCGAGATGACGCTGCTGTGCACCTGCACCAGCACCCGTCCGCTGCTGCAAACTGGCGCCGGCACATCTTCCACGTGCAGCTTACCGGTACCGTCGAAAAATACTTGAAGCACTAATTCACCAACTTAGCTGCGCATTTAAATTGCTCATAATAATATGATAGCGACTAAAACTATCAAAACACAAGGGCCAAGCTTAGTTATTTTTTTGAATTAAACATTGGAATATTGACTAGCTCTTTATAAATTAATTCTTTGTTTAATTTATACGAAGATACTTGCATATTTAAACTTTTTCCACCCACAATTTCAGATCTGATCATCGTGTAATTAAAAACTCCACTCTCGCCTCTAAAGAATCTTGGGTTTTTTGTTTTATCCCATGCACCTGGATAAGTTTTAGCATGCAGTCCACTTGAAGTGATTTCGTAGGTGGGATATCCTAAAATTTCTTTTTCAATTTTCATAAACTCACTTAAGTGACGATCTCCTGATATAAATATAACTTTTGATTTTACATGGCGAAGTAATGCCAAAAATCGCACAAAAGATTTAGGATGAACTCCCTCATATGAATCAAACTCATGATATGCACCAAAGAACTGATCTCCAGAAATAAGCCATGTGGGTTTTACAGATGCATTTAAATTTTTAAAAATCCAATTTTCACCTTGCTCACCAAAATGTGTTTGCTCTGAATTTACTGATTGTGGATCTTCTCCAGGTTTAACTCTAGCGTCTGCAGTTCTAAAAAATCTGTCATCAGCTAAGATAAATCTTTGATTTGCAATTGTAAAAACAGAACCCGCACCTGGACCATTCTCATAAGTATTTAAAAGAGGTTCATGAGAATAGAAATCTCTGAATATTTTTAGAGATTGATCTTTTAATTCAAAATCTCGATCACCATCCTTTGCTCCATAATCGTGATCATCCCAAACTGCATATGTTGGAACAAGGATATAGCGTTTAAATAATGGCATACTCAATCGGCCATCAACATAACGTCCCCATAAATCTTTTAATGACATTGGAATTATGGGTTTACCATCTCTTTTAGTCGCATATACATTATCACCAATTAGCAATAATGCCTGAGGTTGCCAATCTAGCATTTCATTCCATATTTGCTCGCCACCTTGTTTTAAATAAAAATCGTCCATACAAGAAGCAACTGCAAAATCAACTGACTTCATTTTTTTGGGCCAGGTTTTAAACTTTCTTTCATCAACAACAGCCCCTGAATCAGAGGCAACTAAAAATTCATATTCAGTTTCAGGTTTTAAATTATTAAACAACAAGTGTATATTTTTAAATCCAGAAAAGTCTCTCTGTGCTTCACTCACTTTGTACGGAACTAAAATTGATCGTGCTTTGCGATCAAAAATTCGATAAACTAAAGGGTCATCATTTTTAGAGACAGTGATTACAAATTGAGTTTCCGTAGTAGAACTAGGCCCCCTTAAAATTGGAATCCGCTTAGATTCAACAGCAACATGATCAAAACTTCCTGTGAGCCAACAACCCACTTCGATTTTGTCTTTGATACACATTTTTTCCCAACTATTGGGCTCAAAATAAAAATGGTCATTCTTTTTAAACTCACTATCCATGTTTGCATTTTTTAAAGTCGTCTTACATGATAAGTTTAATAAAATTTGTATACTTATAAAAATAATTAAAAAAAGATTTCTTTTAAAGATATAAATCATACTTCATCCTTATTTTATTCATATTTCATTCTTACTTCAATCCACTTCACTTTAAATTTTGCATAGATATAAATCGAGAATACTCGCCGCCTCTATGAACTAATTCTGCATGACTACCACTTTCAATAATTTCGCCCTCTTTCATTACAATAATTTTATTTGCATGTAAAACTGTTGAAAGTCGATGAGCAATAACTACTGTAGTTTTACCTTGCATAAGGCGATCTAATCCTTTTTGAACTTCAATTTCACTTGCCGAGTCCAAGGCACTTGTTGCTTCATCTAATACAAGAATTGGTGCATTTTTAAAAAGTGCTCTGGCAATAGAAACTCTTTGCTTTTCACCACCCGAGAGTAAAGATCCCCTATCACCTACTGGTGCATCATACCCCATTGTATTTTTTGAAATAAAATCATGTGCATTAGCCATCATAGAAGCCATGACAACTCCTGAAGGTTCTTTTGTTAAGTCTCCATACTCGATATTTTTGCCAACAGAATCACTAAATAAAAAAACATCTTGAGTAACTAATCCAATCTGGTGACGTAAATCTTTGATTTTAAATTTTTTTATATCAATTCCATCAATAGAAATAGAACCTTCAGTTGGATCAAAAAATCTTTGCATTAAATTTACTAAAGTTGATTTACCACTACCACTTTCTCCAACGATAGCTAAAATCTCACCTCTTTTAATTGTTAGATTTACATTTTTTAAAATCATTCTTGGAGGTATTGCTTCTATTGCCTTTAATTTCCAATTATTATAAGAAAATGAAACATTTTTAAATTCTATAGTTTTCCATTCAGGAGGTATTGGTAATGTGTCTACCCATTCAGGCACACTGTGATCACTGTCTATAATACTAAAAACTCTCTCTAGTGCCACTACTGTTTCTTGCACTTTTACAAAACTCTCTTGAATTTTTTTTATTGGAGACTGTAACATAAATAAAGCGCCAAGATAACTACCAAAATCTCCAAAAGTCGCATGCCCTTTAGAAATTTCTAGACCTATATAAGTAAAAATAATCATAACCACACTAGTTGCTAAAAACTCAGTGGCAGGACTAGCGGCCTCTCCTCGCATATGGATTTTTTTACGAGCTTCTAAGTAAACATTAGCAACTTCATCAAATTTTTTTACTCGACTCTTTTCTAAGTCATAAGATTGAATAACTTTAACGCCCTCGATACTTTCTTTTATAACTGTTGTAAGTTTTTCGAGAATCTCTTGACTATGATGTCCATACTTTCTTAAAGATCTTCCAATTTGTTTTAAAAAAGCAACAAGGGGAGGAAGAAAAAGCAATATAATACAAGTTAACTTCCAGTCTCGATAAAACAATGTGCCTATGAGCAATAAAAATGACAAGGGTTGAGTAAAAAAATCAGCAACCAACCGTAATCCATGTTGAATAATGACAACATCACTTAATATCCTCGATATAAGTCCACCAGACCCAGATTGAAAATTATTATGAAAATCTAAACTCAGATTCATAAATTGAGCTTGAAGATCTCCTCTTAATTTTGTAACAACACAGTCTGCTGTATAGTTCATTATTGATAAATGAATATATCGCCCTATCACCATGAATAATGTGATTAACATTATAAATTTTGGTAAAGCTAAAACTTCTGCTGCATTTTTATGTTCGAGAGTATCAAATAAAGTTTTTAGCTGAACTGCCAATTGCCATTGCGCCAAACTCATAACAATTCCAGCAAAAATCATAATTGTTAATTGTTTTTTATATGGATTTAATTCTAATAAAAGTCTTCTAAATTGTTTGATCATAATTATTACCTGCCTTGAAAATACAACATCATCAAACGTTCAAAACCTTTTTTGTTTTCTGAAGAAGTAATATTAAATGTAATGTATTTTAAATTTTCTCGATTGGGTAAAACTTTTCCTTTAACAGCAAACTTTTCTGTCACGCTGTTTAATTTCAAATAAAATACAACTTCAAGACTCGAATTTGCAAAATCTGGAGGAATCGCATGTTCTAAAAATGCTCCAGAATCAGAAATATTAACAGTATGTGTTTTAAAACTTTTACCCTGGCTCATTATTAAAGTCTCTAGTCGAACTTCATAACGTGGAGCCCCTCGACGATCGCTTTCCGAAACAAATAAATATTCTAAATTTGGCGGCTCAGGTATATCAGACAAAGACAAGTCTTCACCAACAAAATCCACACTTGTTAGTGGATTTTCATCTATAATATCTTGCAAATGAGCATAATCTTTTGGGATATTTTTTTTTAAAATAGTTGTACTATTATAATTATTGATAGTTGTTTTCTCATTCTTTAACGATAAATTAGTATCTTCTTGCAAGTTAATTTCTTCTTTGAGTTTAATCATTAATTTCAACGCATTATTTTTTTGAATTACAATATTTTGTAAAGGTATCCAGTCTCGAAAAAGTGGACACCATGCTAGCCACTCTGAGACTTCATTTGGATGTAATACAAAAACCATTTTATCTGCACGACTCTGACTCATCTTCTTTGATTTAATTTGATGTTTTAAATTTATAAAAATCCAATAAAATTGTTCATTTTCAAGACTCAAGCTACACTCCATTGATTCATCCGATTAACATAGTCATTTATAATTTTTTGAACCACAAAATTTACTTTTAAAAATCGAGCCCCAATGATTTGAACACTAATACTATTCTCACTTTGCGTTTGATTATTTAAATTTACAATTTCACAAGTCGCATTAAAAGATGGAAGCTCCAGATCTGCTTTAAAATGTATGAATATCTCATCACCTAAACTAAATTGAGAATTTTCAACCTCAATTCTCACACCACCAACACCAATTGAAAAGCTTCGCGCCTTCCAAACTTTTTTATTATTATGAATTATAATTGTAGAAACAAATTCTGCTCGATCAAATTTCCGACGAACTGGATTGACAGCCTTTCCATTTATTTTAATTTCTCTAAATTCAGGACATTCTGATATTTTTAACCATGTTGTCATTTTTCGATTCCATACAAAATCAAAATCCATAATTTCTTTTTTATTAATTAATTGTAAAATTTCATCATATCCATAAGGTCCAAGTTGATTTGAAGATTTTAAAACAAACCATTTATTAAAATCATCGCTTTTATGTTTTTCAGATTGCTTATCCAGTGACATAAATAAATCTTTAGTTTTTTCAAATGCATTTATTGGTACCCATTGATTACTTTTGGATTCATAAATATAGTCTTGCGAAAGAAAATATGAATCTAATATTTTTTCACGTATTGTTGATAGTGAAAGGGGCCCTTCTTGAACACCATTTCGAGAAACATAAAAATAATTGAATTCATGAACTGACATTAATCCCTCCTCAGAACTCACGTGCAGAAAGTATTTCATGATAGTGTCGGCACTAGATATCTTTGAATTTATATTTTATGTTTTTATTTTATTATAAACAACACGCCTAATGATTCCCTCTACAAAAGGCTATTCAAACTTTTTTTGTGGCAATTAAAACTGGTCATAAGTTCAGGTTTTAAAAACTCACCATGAATTTTTATAAATTAAGAAGTCGGTATTCTAACGAAGGACTGATCCCATTTGTAAACCATTTTATTTTATGATCCTTATCAAGAAGCACAACCGTTGGTGTACCATTAACTTTAAATGATTTTGCAACAACTCCCTCTTCATCAAAACCAATCATAAATAAATAATTCCGTTCCCTCACTACTTTATCAATTAATTCCTTAGATTCATAACTTGATATTGCAAGAACTGATTCAGATTTTAGTTTTTTACTTTTAATTAGTTTATTGATTCTTGAAAGCTCTACTTCACAAGGGCCACACCAAGTTGCCCAAAATACTAAAATCAAGGGTTCACCAATTTTGTCTTGCAAAGTAAATTTATAATTTTGGGAAAGCAATTGAACTTCAAATAAAGGAGATTGTTGAGATTCTTTTTTGAAATGTTCAATTATCTCTGGGATTCGTTGAAATATAATAATACCAACAATTAAGTACAAAAATATATTTAAAATTTTATTTATTTTAGACCCCATATAATTAGGGTATATAAAATATCAGAAATGTAAAACACAATTATTTTTAAAAAAATATGAGGACAAATTTTAATTAATTTGCACTTTCATCAGTATCTATTTCGTCATCAATTTCGATATCATCATCTTCTTCTTCAGTTTCAAGCATTACGTTTCCTGAAAGATCAGGAAGACTTGCAAAAAATTTCTGAAGTTCAGCCCTTGTGTAAACACCATTATTTAAATGGTAATCAATTAATCTTACGTCATATTTTAATTGCTCAAGTGCTTTTTCAATAGTCATTTATTCACCTTTTTTAGATCTATGAATTTTATCTTTTACAGGATCAACGATTATATAACCAAATTATTCATTACTTTTCAAGCTTTAAACCAAAAAAACTAAGCTAAACTCATTATTTATTGATGTGCAGCGATAATTCTGTGAAAAATGCCTCTACGAAAACAATTAAAAAACGGCTCTTGATTATGTTAGTAATTGTCCACCTTCAATAATATAATTAAAGTAATTTTTATCAAAAAGTGCCCTTTGAATTTCTCCCTCCGCTATTAGTACAGTTTTAATACTTAAGTAACGAGGTCTCTTAAGAATTTTAATTTTTCGTTTCATTTCATTAATAACTTCTGTGCCAATATTTTTTTTAAATTTTAATTCACAAATATAAAGTAACTGATCTCGTGTGTGTATCATTAAATCAATTTGGCATGATCCCAAATTTTTTGATGTTTTACTTTGAAAATAAGGTCCAGCCCAAATCACATCTTTACTTTTTATATCAAGCTGCCCAAACATAAGTGATAGGTTATTAAGAATCGTGGATTCAAATTGAAGGCCCATAATTTGTTCCCACTGTGCCATCCTTTTTGTTTTTTCAAAATCGAACTGATTTTTTTCAATCTGATTATGATATGGCTCTATATATTTTAAATAAAATCTAAGATAGTTATCTTTTATTCTGTAGTGAAAACTTTTTGTATTTTTCTTACTAAACGAGTAACTTTGAATACGTTCTAAAAATCCAGCAAGAGTTAAGTCTTTTAAGTAACTACTAAGTGTTCCAGATTTTTCCATTCTTAAAGCTTTTGTAATTTCAACGAGAGTGCGTTTTTCATTAACCAAAGTCTTTACGATTTCTTTATAAATCTTAGCTCGTTTTAAAAATACATCATTAAATATTTTTTCAAAGTCTTTAAACAGTAAACCATTTTTATTAAAGCAAAGAGATTCGATATTTTTCATCGCGCTCAAGGGAGTTTTAATTTCTTCGAGATATCTTGGCACCCCACCTGTAACTGCAACCATTTGCAATATATCGTATGAAGAAGGAAGAGGGTTTTGAGATCTCCAAAATTCAATTAATAAATTCAAGGGAAGTTCATCAAGCTGTATTGATAATGAAATTCGACCCATAAAATCAGTATCATTAATGATATTTTCCTCGATCCATGAAGATACACTTCCGCACAAAACAAGAATTAACTTATCATTTTTTTTAAATAAAGTATCCCATGCTGTTTTTAGTTTTCCTACAAAATCACTTTCAGATGATGCCATCCATGAAATTTCATCCAGTAATAAAACTGTAGGTTCCTTTTTAATCTGCTTGTTTAAAAAAGCAAAAGCTTCAGTCCAGTTTTCAAAACTAAATTTTGGCAAACCACTAATTTGAATTTTTAATTGGTCTGCAAAGTGATTTAGTTGATCTTGCGAAGTAATTCCTTTTCTAGGAGCTAAACCTTGAAATTCAAAAAATCTTTTACTAGATTTTGCAAATTCCTGTACTAATGAACTTTTCCCAATTCTCCGCCTCCCTTGAATTGTTACTAGAGATGCTGCTTTTTTTAATTTTAAATGTTGAAGTTGTTTTAACACTTCATTTCGTCCTATAAATTTCATTTTGCACCAAGTGGTAAAATTGCCATTTGGTGCAAAATATAACATAGAATTTACTTTGCACCAAGTAGTAAAATTACTATTTGGTGCAAAATACAAACAAAGGTCTAGCAAAGAAACATACCAAACCTAACCATGCACTAAAATTGAGTAAGAATTTCTTCCTACAATCTATTTCGACGTAAATAGCTGGCGAGTAAAGGGTCTGGAATTATGATACCATTTGTATCTTCGTAAATAATAGCCTCAACTTTTAACTTCTTTATAATATTACTAACTCCTTTTTGCGAAACCCTTACAGAAGATACGAATTCATATCCCGATGGTGCCTTCACTGGACTTTGTTTAGCGAGACCCACTAAAACCTTTTGCTCATTTGGTGATAAATGACTCAACCATTCTTCAAAACGACTTCTTTTAGTTTCAGTTACATTATGAATAGATTCTAAAATAATTTCTTGGGTTATTTTTGATTTTTCAAAGTTTCTAAGAATATAATCACATACTATATTAATTGCCTCTGGTATCCTTAATAATTGATTCTGAAGAAAAGTTGAGTCCTCAAGTGACATCGATAAAGAACGAAATTTAAATCTATCTAAAATATAGTCATGATATTCTTTATAATCTATAAATGGAACCTCAAGGTCAATTCCAGTTCCAGCTAAAGGGGCTGTTGATTTTGCAAAAATTTGACTTAGCATATTCTTTTTAGACCCTAAAAAAACAATTCCAATTTCATGATTTAATTCTTGCAATTCACTTCGCAAAAGCGCCTCAGCTTGCTTAACAAAATGAATATCTTGAAATTCATCAAAAGCTAAAATAATTGGATTTTTTTTATGAATTTCTTGGATGATTTTAAAAACATTACTCAACTTTAAATCAATTTTAGAATTAAACTCTATACTTAAAGAAACACCATCAATCGGATCTGTTTTAATAACTGGTCTTAGATTTTTCAAACTGTTAATAAATACCTCAAACTTAGTCTTATACGGAAAATTTTCAAGCATTGATTTTTGAAGGGCAAAATATATTCGCTCACCAATTTGATCCAAGGTCCTAACCCCATATAAATCAATATAAATTACTAAATAACCAGATCTTTTTAATGAAGGTATTACACTTGACTTAATAAGCGATGTTTTTCCAGTATTTCTTAAACCGTAGAGAATTATTTTTCTCCCATTTTTAAGATTCTCAATTAAAGTTTTCTTTAATTGGGTATAGTTGCAAATATCTTTTTCGCTCAAGACACTATCAAATATAAATTGGGCTTGATCCATTTATCCCCCACAAAGTTAAGTAGCATTTTTTAATACTACAGTAGTTATACTACTGTAGTTATACTACTGTAGTCAAGCTACTGCTTCAAGGGTTCAGAAATCTGTAACTACTTGATTCGCAAAACACACTATTTATAATAAGCAAATCAGCTCTTCTAAAAAATCTCAATACAGCAATATTATGCGCAATTCATTTGCAGAGTAAATCATGAACGCAAACTTATTACTCAATAACGATTACTAATCGATACCCTTGCAATCGTTGTGGATTTCAGCATCAATATCCCAGGATCAGTGATGGTTTCCAAGCAAATCTTTTCAAATTCTCGAGATTTTCTTCCGTTTCACTTTAGACAAAAAAGTCTTATTTGTCATTCATTCAGTTTTACGTGAAAATAAAAACCAGTAAACCAAAACATATAAAAATAAAAACTTAATTTAATAAAAAAAGAAATATTTTTTAAAAAATTAAAATGAGCGATATCATAACTGATTGAATTAAAAAATAAATTTAATCAAGTGACCTTTATTGCCTGAATGTACAAAACTCTACAGTTTTTTAATTCTACAACTTAAGTTATATTGAACCACTCAGATACCATTCATTGGATAATATGGGAAATTAATCCCACCAAAATTGGAACGGTATCAATATAGGAAACTAATTCCACCAAATTTAGAACAGTTTCAAAATTGGAACGTTCTTCAGAAAAGGGTTAAAATGAAAATTGCTAGAATGAGAATTTATTTTATAACTTATATAATGTTTATATTTGTCAATTTAACATTTGTGTTAATTAAACCCGTTCAAGCAGAAGTTTGCCAAGTTGGTATATTGAGTTTCTACAAAGGTCAATTTTTTGAAAGCAAAAGTGATGAAATAATAGTTTATTTGCAAAAATTATTAAATTCAAAAGGATACATTTTAAATCTTGATGAAAACAATCAATATGATGATTTTTTAATCGATGCAGGAATACGTACTAGTTCAAGATCAGGAGAGTATGGTGATTTGAATTTTTTAAGACCACTCAACGGAAATTTACAATTTAGTTATGAGATATTTGATAACGGATATGTTGATTTAGAAAATAAAACGTTTTTTTTTGAGTCTTCAAAAAAAGAATATGTCATCGAGCAAGTTCTTTCGAGTATTCCTCATTGCGACAAAGTTTTAGCTCAATTGAGCACGCTGGATTCAATTTATGAGACTAAAAAACTAAATAAAAATTATATAATGAATATCATTAACAACAATAAAAGTGTGGTATTCGATTACTATGATAAATCATCAACCCCATATCCCTCTCCAGAAAAACTTGATAGTGAAATGACCAATTATTTGACTAAACGTGGATTCGATTTTTTCATAAAATCGAATCAAAACACAGATTCATACTTTGAGAAAGTTAGTTTTGTAGCCGAAAAATTGAATGGGAGTTTGCTCGATATTACCAGCCATGTACTTCAATTACCTGATAGTAAGTTTTCAAAAGAAATTAATATAAAAAATATTATCGAACGTTTGAGAAATGCTGGAATTAAGTTCGATCCAAATGTAAACTATGATCAAGTTCTAGCTCAAGTAGCTTCAAATACTATATGCATGCATTCTGTACCAAACTGTAAATACATTAATCTTACTAATTTAAGTACATTTGAAGATAATGTAACTATTTATAATTCTTTAATTGAGAGTTATATTCAATATTTTGTACCAAAATATTATATTCTTATTAGAAAGGCTGATAATAGCAGTAATAAAAATATTGAGCTCCGCAAAATAGTTTCAATTGATGTTAATTATAGAAATGACGGTGTAGTTACCATTAATCCAGAGATTGAAGTTATAAACATAAATTGGGCTGGTAATTACATTTTTGAAGTTCAAAATAAATTAGATACATTTTTTGGGAAGTAAGGAAGTTGCTTGTTTATCATTTTTTAAATTGAATGAACAAACTTCAGTTCAGATTTTCATTTTAAATTTTGATTAAAAATCAAAAACATCAAGCAAGTAAATAACTAATCATGATAAAGTCCTGAAGCAATCGCGTGCCAATCAGACTTTATCTTGAGCATTTAATTACTTTATAAATTTTCTTAAAGTCAATTTTTAGAGGTTTGTTCAGAAATAATAAATCAAGATTTTTCACAATTAAAAAAGTAACTGTTTAATTTAGTACGAAAAGTTCAAGTTCTCGCCAAGACTTAAACCTTAGTTACAACTTGTGACCTCTTCAACAACTTAGAATATTCTAAATGTGAAATATATTCTGCGCCAAATTGCTCGGTAATTTCTGTAACCATTTGCACATCTATCCATTCTAAATTCAAAGATTTTAATTTTTGAATTAAATAATATAAAGCAACCTTTGAAGCATTTGATTTTAGATAAAACATACTTTCGGCACTAAAAATGTTATTAACAAAAACACCATAAACTCCGCCAACGAGACTATCCCCTTCCCAAACTTCAATACTATGAGCATATCCTTTTTTGTGAAACTCAATATAAGATTGCAAAACCTCATCATTAATCCAAGTTCCCTTTTGATTTGGACGTGGAATTTTAGCACAATTTTTAATAACAGCCGAAAAGTCTTTATCCCAGGTGATCGTCCATGGGCACTTCTTTAAAAATTTTTTCATACTTTTTGAAATATGAAATTTATTAAAAAATAAAATACCCCGCTCCAAAGGATAAAACCACAAAAGAGGGTAATCATCATGGGGCCAAGGAAAAATCCCACGGGAATAGGCTTCTATTAAAACATCAGGCGCCATTGAGCCCCCGATAGCAATAATGCCATCTTCATTAGGAGTTAGTTTTTTTGGAAAATACATTTTAAATCCAATTTTAAATCCAACTTTGAATCCAAATCCTTAATTTATAAGATTCTGCTGTTAAAGGAAAACCATAAGTCAGTGGAGAAAAAAATAAAAATACACCAACTACTAATATAAAAAAGAAAAATAAGTAAAGCCAATTTAATCTAAGTTTATCTAAAAAACCGCCAAATAAAATTGCTAAACTCATTAGCGAAAAAGTTAAAGCAGGCATATAATGATAGATAAACATCACTCGCCCAATAAAAAAGAAGGGAACAAAATTGGCACAAAACAAAATTAAAATAATAAAATCAGGATTAAAAATAGACTCTTTATTTAATATTAAACTACTGTCGCCTAGTATAGCCGGTTCACTTTTTTTAGAGTTATAGTTTTTTTTATCTTTATAAAGGTTTTTACTTTTAACTCCATTTTTTTTATCGTTAACAATTAGCTTATGACTTTTATAATTCTCAGCACTATTTAAAAATAATAATAAGTTTTTTTTTGAATTCAAAAATACTTTTTGAATTATAATTAGAATTGAAATCGCACCTAACCACCAAGTTAAAGGATTACCCAATGAATAAATACGGGCCTTATTTTCTAAAGGACCTTTTTCCCAGTAGTAGATTGGTCTTTTTAAAGTCAACCAATCGATAGCTGTACTTGCATAGGGATGAGTTTGATTCATTGTTTTATGATAAGCACTCATCATGTGATTGAGTTCTAAAAATTTTTGTACAGTTGATAATTCTTCAAATTGAGAGTAGTTTTCAAATCGTGACCCCTTAAGACTTCTCTGAAATTGAGGCGTCATAAAATCATTGCCCATTCCTCCTTTGGGTAACATTTGAAAATGAATCATAAATTGCAAATAATAAAATGAAAAGGAAACTAAAATTAACACAACAATTTTTTTACAAAAGAAAAACCAATTCGATTTTTTATAGGATTCTATCCACTCATACAAAACTAAAAAACCCAAAATTGAAAAACCAGTCCACTTGATAGAAAATGTTGCCGTAGCTAAAATACTAACACCAACCCACTGCAACCATTCTTTTCGATTATAATCATAAATCTTTTCTGCTGAACTCAGTTTTAATTTAAAGAATAAAGCCAAACTTCCAAACATAAAAAAAAGTAAAAAAATATCAAACATAAAAAAACGCGACACAACAATACCACTATTTTCAAAAATCACAAGAAAAGCACCCAAAAAAGCAACTAACTTATAGGGTTGGATTGTATCTAAAATTGAATACACAAAAATTGGAATAAAAAAACCAGCTGTTGTCGTAAGTAATCTCATACCAATAAAAGTCGAATCAATAAAAGGGGTTCCAATTTTATCATAGGTAAAGCTTAAATCTGGATTAAAAAAAGAATAACCGAGATAAAGTAACAACTTTCCTAATGGCGGATGTAAATCAAAATAGTACTCCCCTCTCCACATGGATTGCATGAACTTACCAAAAGTCACTTCATCAAAGACAATTTCATTGGGGTGACCAAAAAAAATAAATCGTGTAATAAATGAAAGTCCGATTATTATTAATAAGTAATATGATTTTATTTTCGTAAAAAAATTTAATTTCTCCATGACTCAATTGTGCCTTTCTGGCTTATGGAGATCATTATTTGATTTTATGATTTATTGCATTATTGCAATTGCGTTAAGAATTTAATATTGAGAATCACTTTGACCCGACAACTCATTATTCATTAAACAATAGACTTCTATGAAATTAAAAAAATGTCTTCTTATTTTACCTTTAATTTTTTTCTGTACACTTGTTTTTTCAGAAACAAGTTGGGCAGATTTTCTGTACAAAGGTTATGTTACAAAAACAGAGGATCAGTTTTTTCTAAAAGATGAATATACAAATAAGGACTTTCTTGTATCTTCACGATTAATATCTGTTTGGGAAAAGATTAAAACATTAGAAACTGGAGATTATATTTCTGGTTTTGCCTATGCCGAAGTTGAAGATCGTATTTACATTCGATCAATTGATTCTGCAGGATTAAAAAAGGTTTTAGGTCTTTGGGTCAGTGGTAAATATATTGTGCAATTTGAAGATTTTAATAATGTAAATTTTTGGAATTTAGCTTCTAATGGTGTGTCCGGCCCATTTCATTTTAGTTATTACATAACTCAAGGTGATGACGGCAACTGGAAAGTTCTTTTTGCAGATGATGAAAGAACAATGATTGCATCTTTAGTTTGTATTACAGACCTACATATTCGACTATCTTTTTTTGATTTAAATACTGGAGCACCATCACAAGTTTATGATTTGGAAAGACCCTAACCCCTTTAACTCAATAGATCCTAATGATCGACGATTAAGTTCTTATATCAAAGACCTTGATTTAGGATTAACTAATGCTGATTCTGAGCAGCAAAATAACTCTAAAACCCCTGGTCTTCTTTCATATGGTGATGATTTGGGTATCGTAATAAATAAAGGACGCCTGGGTGCCCATCTTGCTCCCAATTATATTCGTAAATATTTATATCGAATGACCCCGTGGCATAATGACACAACTAACTCATTAGATTCAATATTGCTTTATGACTATGGAACAACTTCAATTCAAAATAAAATATCTCCTCTGAATTCAACCCCAGAAGAGTTGCAAAATTTAATTAATGAAAATCATAAATCCGCACAAGCAAGGGCGGCTCAAATATTACCCAAGGGACCATTGATTACAATTGGCGGAGGCCACGACTATGGTTACTGTGATGGCTCAGCTTTTTTAGATAATTTTAAAAATGAGCACCACAAACCTGTCATAATAAATTTTGATGCTCATTTAGATGTCCGCCCCAATAATTGGGGTAATTCAAGTGGAACACCATTTTACAGACTTTTAACAGAATACAAAAATCAATTTGAGTTTATCGAATGGGGAATTCAAGCACAGTGCAATCAGCCATCTCATAGGGAGTGGGCAGAATCCCAAGGGGCAACCATCGTCACATTAGACACTATCCGAATGACAGATTCTTTAAGCTTACTTAAATCGGTCATTAAAAACTCATCTCGAACTCAAAAATGTTTTATCAGTTTAGATATTGATGTATTTAGTCAATCACTAGCTCCAGGTTGTAGCCAAAGTTGGGATGGCGGGTTAACATATGCTGAAATTACTCCAGTCATTGATTGGTTGATTGAAAATAAAGAAGTTCATTTATTTTCAATATATGAAGTATCACCTCCATTAGATTTTGATGATCGAACATCTAAACTTGCAGCTCAATTAATATATAATTATTTAAAAAAATTAAGCTCAAAACTTGCCAAAAAGAATTAAATACATAAATTTGTTTTTGATATTAAACAGGATAATAATGGGAGAAGCATTCAATGAAACAAACACAAACATTTCAGGCTGAAATTAAAAAACTTTTAGATTTAATGATCCATTCATTATATTCACATAAAGAAATTTTCTTAAGGGAACTTATTTCAAATGCATCAGATGCTATGGATAAACGTAAGTTTTTATCCTTAACAGATGAAAATGCCCTTCCTGCAGGTACAGAACTAAATATTGAACTTGAAACTCTTCCAGATCAAAAAATCCTTAAAATAAAAGATAATGGTATTGGAATGACCTATGAAGAGGCTGAAAAATTTTTAGGCACTATTGCCCATTCAGGTACCAAAGAATTGTTACAACATATTCAAGAAGCAAAAGAGCGACCAGAACTAATTGGTCAATTTGGTGTGGGTTTTTATTCATCATTCATGGTCGCAAAAAAAGTTTCTGTTCATACTCAAAAAGTAGGTAGCACTGAAGCTGTATTATGGGAATCAGAGGGAGATGGCACTTACACAATTGATCGCATACCTAAAGCTGATGGTATCGGGACAACTATTACTTTACATTTAAAAACTGATGAAAAAAATGAAAATAAAAATGAGTCCACGGATGATCATTCTGAATTTGACTCACAAGACTTTACAGCTTTTTGGACTTTAAAATCATTAATTAAAAAATATTCAGATTTTATTCGTTATCCAATTAAAATGAAAAACGACAAGAGCGAATTTGAAATCCTAAATTCTCAAAAGGCACTTTGGTTAAAATCTCCTTCTGAAGTTAAAGAAGAAGAATACAACGAGTTTTACCAACAAATTTCCCATGATTGGCAAAAACCAGCAAAAACAATACACTTTAAAGCTGAAGGGACAATGGAGTTTCAGGCTTTATTATTTATTCCATCAAAACAACCGTGGAACTATTACTCACGTGATATTGAGTATGGTCCAAACCTTTATATCAAACGCGTATTTATTATGAACCATTGCCAAGATTTAATGCCTCGACATTTAAGATTCGTAAAAGGAATTGTGGATAGTTCAGATCTTTCATTAAATGTTTCCCGTGAAATGCTTCAAAAAGATCGCAAAGTTACTGGAATAAAAAAATCATTGGTCAATAAAGTATACAACACACTCAAAGATTTAATGACTCAAGAGCGCAGTCAATATGAATCAATTTGGAATGAATTCGGTTCAACAATCAAAGAAGGATTAGTTGATGAAATGCAGGCCAAAGAAAAAATTCAAGATCTTTTATTATTTCACTCTACAAATTCAGATCAATTAGTAAGTTTAAAAGAATATATTGAACGTAAAAAAGAAGATCAAAAATCAATTTACTATTTATCAGGTGATTCTTTAGACGTCGTAAAGAAAAGTCCATATCTCGAAAAATTAAAAGTAAAAGGTATCGAAGTTTTATTTTGTGTGGATCCTGTTGATGAATGGGTAATGCCTTCATTGGGAGTATATCAAGAATTAAACTTTGTCTCTTTAACTAAGGGTGATTTGGATCTTGATTCAGAAGAAGAGAAAAAAGAAGTTGAAACCTTTGAAGCAAAATTTAAACCTCTAATGGATACAATTAAAAAACACCTCGATACCGATGTTAAGGATGTTCGCTTTTCTCACCGACTAACCACTTCTGCTGCATGTTTAGTAAGTGCCGAAAATGATCCAACAGCTCATATGCAAAAATTAATGGAAAAAATGGGTCAGGGAGCTGGGGCGATGGGTGGTAACTTAAAACGAATATTGGAGTTAAATCCAAAGCATCCAATTTATGAAAAAATGACTTCATCCACAGAAGATATACAAAAAAAATGGGCTGAAATTATTTACTACCAAGCTCTATTATTTGAAGGGAGCCCAATTCCTAACCCTCAAAAATTCACTGAACATATTAATGAATTAATGCTAAATCAAAAGTAAATTTGACTCAATAACTAAGACAGTGATAAGATTATTGGCTTGATAAGAAGAATTTATGCAAGGATAAAAACTTCACTTGCATCACCGTAAAGGAATAAAAATGTACGAATTATCGGATTTTAAAAAAGGACTAAAAGTTTTACTTGAAGACAATCATCCTTATACTGTTGTGGATTTTCAACATGTGAAACCAGGTAAAGGAAATCAGTTTACAAGAACAAAACTAAGAAACCTCATTACTGGTCAGCTATTAGAAAAAACATATAAATCCGGTGAAAAATTTGGTATTCCAAATGTTGAACATAAAGAAATGACTTTTTTATACAAAGACGATAACGGATTCAATTTTATGGACCAAACAAGTTATGAACAGCTTTGTATGCATTCAGATGAAATTGGCGAAACAGCACATTATTTAACTGAAAACTTAGTAGTTAATATTTTACTTTTTAATGAAAAAGCCATTTCAGTTGAGGTTCCAAAAGCTGTTCATCTTAAAGTAACAAAAACTGATCCTGGCGTAAGAGGAAATACAGTTACTGGGGGAAGTAAACCTGCAACAATGGAAACAGGTCTAGTTATTACTGTTCCACTGCATATCAACGAAGGTGATGTTTTACGAATTGATACATCAACCAATGAATATGTAGGTCGAGTTAACGATTAAACATTTTTTAATCAAATTAATTAACTGCTCATGATTAAGTCTGATTGATTTGCAATTATATCTGACTTAATCATAATAAGCAGTTTTATGAAAATACAAACGTAAGTTTGGGTTTTCAAAATTGGGGTGATTGAATATCACCCCAATCAAACAAGACTTTCATTTTGCTCAAAATTAATGTGTTTCAATCCAGACTTAATCACGAGTAGTCATTATTTTTACTGCCTTTTTCGTAATTCTCACCGACAATAAAATAGACCCGTTAATCATACAAAATGTTTGTTCATGTCTGGAGAGTTTAATTGAATCATAAAGATTTAGAATTTAAAATTAGAGATTTATTGATTCAAAATACTGACTTTGATCATTGCGCTGAAATAATTTTAAATGTGTTATTCAAAGAAAATTCAGATAAGCAAGCCGTAACTGCAGCTTCTTCTTTTTTTTACTATGCCCAATTATATTCGAAAGTAATAGAACTCACATACCATCAAATTTCAACCCATGAATTTGTGTCTTGGGATTATTTTTTTGAAACAATTCTAAAAGTTTATCCTCTCGACAAACAATTCTCAATTTATAAAATTTGTATTGAATATTTTAAAGATCCAAATAATGAGGTGCCAGAACTTCATTCCTCAGTTTTGGATAGTCATTTTAGTGATGTTAAAGTCTGGAAAAAATATCATCAAAGAAAACGAAATTCATATTTCGAAAATCAAAAACAAGATTGGTTAAATCAACTAAAATTATTTGAACATTCAGAAAACCCATCTGCAACTGAAAAAAAGATTATTGAACGCATAGAAAAAATATTTCCAGGTGACAAATCCTTAGATAAATTTAAGCAAAAATTAAACTTCAAAGAATACAGAAAAATATTAAATAAATACAATTCTAGGCCCCCACAATCATCATTTGATAAAGAGTCTAAACAATTATTAACACACTTTTTAAAAGAACTTAAATCTCTTAGTATTTCTGAAAATCAAGAAAAAGATTTTATGATTTTTTTCATATTTTTAGAAGCATATCCAGAAGCACTTGAGTGGGATGAGAAAGTTTTGAAATTAGAATGCTATATGCTCGCTCAGCAATACTCCCATGCTCTAGAACTCATTGAAGAGTTTAATAGCTTGCCACAAACAATTGAAAACTCAGATTGGGTTTGGACACTTCACTACTATCGTGCTCAATGTCTTTGGGGATTAAATTTGAAAAGTCGAGCTATACAAGCTCTTGAGCGTATTGTGAGTTTTAATCCAGATTTTAGAATGTCGTCACAACTTCTTCATGAATGGAAAATGTCTGCATGAAGAAGGAATTATTTAAATTTTTTTCTATTATGGTCACTGTACTTTCAATCTATGGAATATGGTTTGCAATTGAAAAAAGGATAAGTCTTTTTATTAAAAATGAAATAAAAATTATCTTAGCTTCAGAGCTTAATTGGGTATCAGAAGTTGGCCAAGTAAAAATCAGTCTAGCTCCTCCAGCAATCATTATTCAAAACCTTCGACTAACTACTGACTTACCTTTCTTAAAAGCAGTAAAATTAGACGAAGCTGAAGCTCGTTTAGATTTTTTAAGTTTAATTGGTGGTCGAATTGAATTTTCGCGACTACGAACATTTGGTTTTGATTTAAATTTATTCTTAGAAAAAATTCCTGAATCTAAAGATCCAATTAAGGAAGTGAATACTGATATTTTATTCACAACATTAAAACAAATTCCCATTCATAATATATTTTTAGAGAATTCTACAATAAAATTATCTCAAAATAAATATTTTGATTTAGATTTAAAAAATTTAAATATTTTATTACAATATGATGGTCAATCAATCTCTTCAATAATAGCTTCTAATATTCACCTACAAAATAATGAAATTGTCTCTCCTGATTTAAAAGTTAAAATAAAATCCTTTTTGAGCAAAAGAGAGTTTCGAATAGAGGAATTAATTGCGCAAACGAACTCTAAAACAAGTTTAGTTTTTACAGGCAAAACTAACAATTTAAATACTTTTCTAAAGGATCCATCTGGAGACTTTTTTTATTCTTTAGGTATAGATTCTTCAGAATGGCAAACTGTATATAAACAATTCTTACCAAATGCTCCTGAAATAGCAGGAACAGCTTTATTAAAAGGAAGTGGCAAATGGTCAAACTCGAAAAAAAATCAAACAATGAATTCAGAGGTTCAATTTAAAGATTTAGCCATTGCGGGTTTTCAAATTGGTAATCTTCAATCTAATTTACTTTGGAGTTCTGACAAATTAACAAGTGATAAAATAAATTTAATTCATCCAGCAGGCCATATTGAAATATCTGAAGTAGAAATTAATGCTAAAGATAATTTTAATTTAGAAACTAAAATTGAAATAAAAGATATAGAATTACAAAAATTATTTAAAAGTTTAAAGTTATATACAATTCCCGTTGATTTAAATTTAAAATCACAATTAAGTTGCAATGGTACCATTTTAAATTTTAACCTTAAGTGCGATGGAAAAGTTCATGGTCAAGAGTTAATTGTTAACTCAGGTATGTCTCCAAGTTCAAATAATATAATTCATCTAGATCAATTTAGTGGATCCGGATGGTTAAATATCGACTCTCATAAGGTTACATATGAATCCAGTGTAGAAATTCATGAGTCAATAGGCTCAACTCAAGGTAACATTGATTACAAATCTGGATTCGTTATTAATTATCAAACAGATTCTCTTGATATGAAACACATTACAAATCTTGCAAATTTAGATTTTAAAGGAACTACAAAAATTACTGGTAAAACAGAAGGCGACTCCTCAGGTGCAACAATCGATATGCTACTTTCAACAACCGATTTTTGGTTTGAAAAATTTGGTTTAGGAAACATCGAGGCACCACTTCAATATAAAAAAGGAATCTTAAGTATCAAGACTGACAATGCAAAATTACTTGATACACAATATGTTGGACATATAAATGTAAATTTAAATAATAATACACTTGATGGGCATTTTGAAAGTCCATTTCTACTTGCAGAAAACATAATATATTCACTTTCTGAAAAAGTTAAAATTCCTGTTGAAGTTTCAGGAAAAGGAAACGCAATTGTAAATTTTAGTGGTCCCTTTGCATTAGGAAAAATGAGTTATACTCTTGATGGACAATTGCGAAAGGGAACAATTGCTAATGAATCATTTGATGAAATTAATTTTGATATTCAATCCGATCATGGTGAAGTGACTGTATACAATAATACTTTACGTAAAAATAAAAGTTTACTTACTGTAAATGGTAGTGCAACTCCAGAAGGGCAAGTCGATCTTAATTTTTCTGGTCATGGGTTTAATCTTGAAGAAAGTTTCTGGGTCAGCAAGTATTTTCCTACAATTACTGGAAATTATCAATTTGAAATGACTTTAAAAAATCATATTCTAAATCCAGATATTGATTATAAATCAAAAATAACTAAATCGATACTAGGAGACATTGAATTACCGGATTCAATTTTTCAATTTCAATCAAACAGTAAAGAGTTTTTATCCGAAATTGATTTACTAGGACATCAAATTGTAAGTAAAGTAAAGTTACCTTTTAGTAAAAAAGATTTAGCTGAATTTTATCTTGAAGTAAAAAAATTTGATTTTACTGAGCTCATTGGCTTATCTACCGATAATCCTATTCATAATGAATTTAAATCTGAAGTCACTTTAAAAGTTGATCTTAAATCTGAGACTTCTTCTCTTTTAGATTCTTCGGGTTCACTCGTAGTTGAGTCACTAAATATTTCTCGAAATAATGATTTTTATAAACAAGAAAAACCACTAATTATGAATTTTACCAAAGGTTTTGCTAATTTTGATAATTGTTCTATCTCTGGACCAGATACTTATTTAACAATCAAAAGCAAAGAATTCTCATTACGAAATTTAGATATTATATTAAGTGGAAAACTAAATTTAAAAGTCACTCAACTTTTCTTACCATTTTTTGAAGAATTTGGCGGTTTTGCAAGAGGTGATTTACGACTTGCAGGTTCACTTTTTAATCCTGAAATTTATGGCGATATAAATGTTAATGAGGCTTTTTTGAAATTCAAAGGTTTTCCACATCCATTTGAAAAATTATCTACTCGAATTCAATTTTTACAAAACAAAATGGACCTCAATTCAATACGTGGAACTTTAGCTGGTGGAATTGTATTAGGAGATGGAAAAATTGAATGGAAAGGTGGAAAAAACTTACCAATAAGTATTCATGGGCAAATACAGGATGTAAACTTAAATGTACCAGATAAAATAAAAACAATTGGTTCTGGTGAAATTAATTTTGAAGGATCATGGATTCCATATAATATCACAGGGGTCTACCGAATCAAACAAGGCTTCATAGATAAGGAGTTTACTGAATCAAATTCAAATCAAGGTTTAACCAACGGAGTAAAATCATCATCTTATTTACCTAAAAATATTCAAGCTCAACAAATGGATCCAATAAATCTAGATCTACAAGTTGTAATGGATCAAAATATTGAAATTAAAAACTCGCAAGTAAGAGGTTTTTTAGTGGGACAGCTCCATATAAAAGGTCCACCTACAAAACCTAGTTTAAATGGTTTGATAAAATTACAAAGTGGAACACAATTATTAGTTAAAGATAAACAATTTGATGTACTTTCTGGATTGATAAAATTCAATGATCCAAATGAAATTAATCCAGAATTATTCATTTCAGGTCGTACACGAATTGATCCCTACGATATAAACTTAATGATTCAAGGTAAATCGCAAAAGCCACAAATATTACTTTCATCACAACCTCCTCTCGACGACAAGGACTTAATATCGTTACTTGCACTTGGAGTCACATCACAGAAATTAGATCAAGATATTAACTCCAATCAACAAGCTTCACAAACAGGTTATCAATTGGGAACCGCAATTATTTCTGCGAACCCTCTAAATAAAGAAATTAAAGAAAGTCTAGGAGTTGATGTTAAGTTTACTTCCGATTTTGATGATACAAAAAATGTAGCTGTACCTAAGGTTACTGTTGCTAAAGAACTTGTACCAAAAAAACTTAATGTATCGGCTTCAAGTTCGATGAATGACATTCAAGTTTACGACGTGAGACTAAAATATATTTTAAATGATAAATTAAGTGCTGTGGGAACTTATCAAGATTCAAATTCTATTTCAACATCAAATAACTCAACGACCGGTAGTACAGAACGAACAAGTATCTTTGGTCTAGATCTTGAATATAAGGTAGAGTTTAAATGAATAAACTCATTCTACTTATTTTATCTCTTATTATATTACTTCCACATCAATCCTGGTCTCAGCTTAATTTTAATAAATTACCGGAACTTATTCAGACAGAAGTAAATTTAAAGTTTCCAGAAGTTAATCACAAAAAACCAAGTTTATCGGTTATTGATAAATTATTAAAATACTTAATGTCAAAGGGTGATTTTGAAGATCTTGAGGTGGTAACTAGCAATGATTCCCATTATGATTATGAATTAAATTTTAGAATATCTAAAACAATCGAATCTATAATTTTTCTTGGGAATACTGAAATTTCATCTGATATGCTTACGCAAGTTTTGCAAATCGAAGAAGGGCAAAAGTTTTCAAATCACTTAATTGATGATTGGCAAAATAAATTAAAATCTTATTATGATGAACAAGGATACTTACGAATTAATACAAAAATTGATATTAAAGAACTAAGTCCAACTGATATTGAAGTCATTTTTAATATTGAAGAAGGTGATCCCCTTACCATTGAAAATATTATATTTAAAACAGCAAATGAAGTATTAAGAAAAAAATTAATAAAAATCACCAAAAAATATCTTAATAAAACACTAAATACAAATATTTTACTTGAAATCAATCGCTTATGTGATGAATTATTCAGACAAGGTCGTTATTTAAAAGCTCAACTTTCAGTTCCGTCAAAAAATAAAAACGAAAATCAAAATCGGGTTATATTAGAATATACTATTCAAAATCCAGAAGTATTCGAGTTTTCATTTGAAGGAAATTATTCATTTGAATCTGCAAGACTAGAAAGCTCAATGGAGCTTTCTAAATTTAAATCTGTCAACCCTGAAGTTGCTCCTGAGTTAGCATTAAAAATAAAAGATTTTTATCTTTTAAAAGGTTATGCGAGAGTTGAAGTTACTGCCATTGAGCGTATAATAAAACCTTTCGAACGCATTGTTGTTGTTTCTTCTATTGATGAAGGAAGTCGAACCAAACTTCAAAATATTGAAGTATCGGGAAATATCTCTAAAGCTTCTAATCACTATGCTCAAATTATAAAAGAATATAGTGGTGAAACTATTCAAAATGGATACTTTCATAAAAACCAGTTGGATAATGGTTTAAAAAATTTAATTTTAGAATTACAAAATCAAGGATATTTAAAAGCCAAATTAATTTCATCACGATATTTATACAACAAACAAAGAGATCAAGTTACAGCTTCAATAAATATTGATGAGGGTCCATTAACTAAAATTACACAAATTGAATTTTTTGGAAATAGTTATTTTAAGAGTGATGATCTATTAAATTTAATGAAACTAAAAACTCAAAGTGCTTTAAAACTTCAAAATTTAGAATCAAGTATTGAACTATTAAGAAATAGCTATCGCAGTTCAGGTTTTTTAGAAATGCGATTGATAAATACAACCGAAGTTGTAATTTATAATGAAGATAACACTGAAGCAAAATTAAAATTTCAAATCTTTGAAGGTCCTCAAGTTAAAGTGGCTTCACTTATAGTCGATGGAAATTCAAAAACAAAAGAATACGTAATTCGAAAAGAAATTGAATTTAAAGAAGGTGATATCTTAACTCCTGAAATTTTAGAAGAATCCACGCAACGTCTTCAAAAATTAGGTTTATTTAATAGTGTTGATATTAAAACTCTAGAAGAAAACACCTTAGTCGCCGATCGAACTGTAGTCATAAAAGTGACAGAACGTCCACCTGGTTTGTTTAATTTGGGTACAGGTGTAACCAATGAAAGAGATTTTACACTTCGTGGATTTGCAGGACTTGCCTACCGGAATTTAGATGGATATGCAAAATCAATATCAGTACGAATTGATGGGAACTACAATATAGCCGATTTAAAGTTTCCAGAATTAAAAATTACTGCTGGTTATCAAGAACCCTACCTTTTTGATACACGCACAAAAGGCCGATTTAATTTAACTCGTGCGACAGAAATTTCTGATTATGATAAGGAGATAGGAAATGATGTCTATAAAATGGAATTTATTCTTGAACAAAACTTAACTTCTCACATTTTATTTTCTTATGATGTTTGGGGACTTTCAACTATTAAAGACTTTAATATAAAAAGAGGTTCTCCTTTTGCCAAAATAGATTCTGTTTATTATGAACAAACAATTGCAACGACAGGTCCCAGGTTAGAATTTGATTACCGTGATCACCCTTTCAATCCAACACGTGGCACTCTTACTCGACTTCAAATGGAATACTCAGATCCAATTATTGGAAGTAAAGAGACAATTAAATATATTAAATCTACAACTAGCTTTAATCATTATTTGGATCTCTCTGATCAACGCTGGATTCTTGCAAACTCAATTCGATTAGGTCATCTAAAAAATCTATCTAATCATATTGATGGAGGAGTACCTTACGATAAAAAAGGATTTATTCTTGGAGGTTTATCTACATTAAGAGGCTTTGAAGCAAGTACAAATGATCGAATTCCAAATGATGATGATTTAGGAATTTCAGATTCAAATCAAGGTGGTAATAACTCAAAACCAATTCAGTATTTTATTCGAAAAGTTAATACATTTTATCTGCTAAAATCTGAATTGAGATTTCCAATCTATGGAGATTTCGGTGGCACTATTTTTTACGATGGTGGACATGTTCATGTTGATGATCTTAAGTTTAGTTATGGTTATCGAAACTCAGCAGGATTTGGACTACGCTATATAACACCTGTAGGCCCTGTAAATCTTGAGTTTGCATGGAAGCTTGATACGCGAAAAGACCGCGGCGAAACTCCATTTCGATTTCACTTTTCAATTGGTAGTTTTTAAGTTTAATTTTAAATTGAACTTAGATGATATACTTCAAAAATATACATTTATTTGTTTAAAACAATAACTACTCGTGTTTATTTCTGATATAATCAGCGCAAGCTGATCAAACATAATCACGAGCAGTTGTTATTTTCTTGTTTGTTTTCCACTAACCTACTAAAAAATTAAAAATAAATTTGATTTTCAAGATCATAATCAAGACAAATTGACAATATTGTTTTTATATTCAGATTAATTCTGATACAATCTCTTTGATTGATGGTTTTGTAAAAAATAAGGAGAATTATTATGGTTTACATGAAAAGAATTTTTTTATTTTTAATCACTAACATTCTGGTTATGATTACATTGAATTTTGCAATAAGTGTTATTGCAAGCATACTGAAAATTCCACTCCACCCAGGATCTTATGGTGGTCTTTTGCTTTTCTGTGCTGTGTTTGGCACAGGTGGTGCTTTTATATCTCTCTTCTTATCAAAGATTATGGCTAAATGGGCTATGGGTGTTAAAATTATTGATCCCACTCAGGCCTCACCACAAATGAGAGATTTAGTTTACCTCGTACATCGACTTGCAAAAAAAGCAGATCTCCCACAAATGCCTGAAGTTGGTTTTTATGAAAGCCCTGAAATAAATGCGTTTGCAACTGGACCAAGTAAAAGTAATTCACTTGTTGCTGTTTCCACTGGCTTACTAGATCGCATGACTCCTGAAGAAGTTGAAGGAGTTTTAGGACACGAAGTCGCTCATATAGCAAATGGTGATATGGTGACAATGACTTTAATTCAAGGGATAGTAAATGCTTTTACTATGTTTTTGGCGAGAATTTTATCTAGTATTATTTCTTCTCAAGTCGAAGATAAAAACAGATATACTGTTCAATTTGCATTAACAATGCTTTTTGATATTGTGTTTACAATTTTAGGTTCACTTGTTGTAAATTATTTTTCACGCCAAAGAGAATTTAGAGCTGATAAAGGCAGTGCAAAAGTAACTTCAAAACAACATATGATTGCAGCTCTTAGAAAATTACAAGTTGTCCATGATAAACCGTGGAATCAAGAAGGAGACCCAAAACCAGCTTTTGCATCTCTTAAAATTAGTTCATCAAATGGAAAAAGTTGGTTGCGTTTATTTTCAACACATCCAAGTCTTGAAGATCGTATTCAGAGATTACAAGAAAGTTCATTTTAAGAATAGACTCTCGATCTCTAACCTTTTTTAATAAAAAATATACAAGCTAGACTAAAGTCAGCACCGCTTACAGAAACACTGGGATTTTAGTCTAACTTTGTATTACAATTTATAAAAACAAGGGGTAACTATGATTAAAGTTATATTAGCATTTATTATTGGAGCTGGAGTTAGTGGAGCGACATGTTTTTTTATAGCAACTGATAAAGCAGATAAAAAATATAATCTCATTATAAAAAATGAACAAGAGACTTTAAATAAACAAATAAATGAATGTAAAGACCAAGTTTCTAAGTCGGAAGAGGAACTCAAAACTGTATCAGAAGAACTCAAACTTAATGAAACTCGATCTTGCTTTGTAACTGGAAAAACACTAGAAGCACCTGAATTTTCACCTCCAGATTTAGAACCCTTATCAAATAATAAAAATGGCGATATAATTTTAAATTGGACTCCCGTTAAAGGAGCAAAACAATATGTTGTCACAGTTGAAGATAATGAAGGCCAAATTATTTCAACTGTTGATGTTGAGGGTGAAACTTCAATTTATCTCAATCGAATGACACATGCCTCAAAACTAAGTGAAGCAGAATATTATGTTCGTATTGCATCTGTTAATGGATTAGATCAAACAGGTACACCTGGTCCCAAAAAACCAATTCGTTTTTCGAGCCAAAGTTTTAAAGTTGCTAAGCATATTAAGAAATCAAAAATTAATTCTCGAAAATAACTGCTCCTGATTAAGTCTGATCGCTTCGCGATTTTATCAGACATAATCACCAGCAGTTATTTTTTCTGCTTTTTTGGGGCGATCTCCGATCTCCCTCTTTATAACTGCTCCTGATTAAGTCTGATCGCTTCGCGATTTTATCAGACATAATCACCAGCAGTTATTTTTTCTGCTTTTTTTTACTTACCCCAGTTGAGTAAATAATCCATAGATGGTCCACTTAATACAACTACAGATGACTTTGGAACTTCAGTCCCCCCATTAGGCCAGTTACTTGTTAACTTTTTTAATGATTTTGATGTTTCTCCAGGATGTTGAACAGATAAAAATAACTGATTTCCATCAGGAGAAAAACAAGGACCGGTCAATTCTGCTTCTCTTGGAGCTGCTGCTACTCGGATTGGCCTTCCAACACCTTCACCTCTTAGTGGAATAAAATATAAACTATTATTCCCATGATAAGCAAACTCCCCTTTTCCAATTTTTGCTCCAGAAATATCAGTGGTCATCCATAGATTACCATTTTTATCGATTACCAAATTATCAGGTGAACTTATTCCAGCCAACTCACCACCCAATACAAATGTAGAGTATTCAAACTGTTGAGACCCTGCATCTTGATTAAATTCTTTAATTTTTAAAATGGAACCATGGGGACGCCCCTTAGGATAATTATTTGTTAAAGAAATAAATACGTCGTTTGTTACAGGATCAATTTCAATGTCTTCAGGACGATCCAATGGTGTACCATCTAATAATTCAGCAGCTTCCCGCGCGTAAATAAGAACTTCAGTTTGATCATCATAAACTTCTTTGAGTTTCTTTTGTGATTGCAAATCTAATGCTACCCATTCTTTCTTTTTTAGATCTGCAACATACAGAGTTCCTTTTTCAATATTATCAGAACTGTTTGAAATAAATTTGTAAAGGCATCTATCGTTAGCATCATCACCCATGTAGACAACTATTCGACCATCTTTAGCTTTAGTTACCGTAGCTCCTTCATGAGCCATTCTTCCTAATGCTGTATGCTTTTTTGCATTTCCTGATTTAGGATCAATCTCTACAACCCAGCCATAATGCTCTGGAGGCATATCACCATGAGTCTTATACCATCCGAAGTCATTTCCTGTAACTGGTGTTATTTTAGATTCACCTTTTTTTCGTTCTCCAACAAAATCAGCATAATTTTCCTCACATGATAAAACTGTTCCCCATGGAGTAACTCCTCCTGCACAATTAGCAAAAGTTCCTCTAGCTAATTTAGAATTCATGACGGGGCGTTCACTAATAATTGGAATCATTGCATTAGCATCAATACGTTTATTGAAAGGACTATCATAAATGATTTTATATTCGACAGAGCCAGAATTGCTATTAGTGTATTTTTCTATTTCTGTAATTCCTACACCAACACTTTTCATTTCTTCATCTATCCATTTTTTTTCTCGAGAATTATTTTCATTTTTAAAATTAAGTAATGGATAAAATCCTTCATGATTTGAAGTAAGCAAAAATCGATTAGGGTTGTTGGTTGAAAAAATTGCTAAATAATCATTATTTACACCAAATTTTAGTCCATTTTTATTTAGCAATTGGTGTTCACTTACTAAAATAGAATACTTTAAACCTTTAATTGTAACTAAATCATCTGCAAGAGATGGAGCTAATGGCAAAAATGGCAATTGAGAATTAATATCAATGACATTCGAGGATGAATTAGGATTTCGCAATATCGAAGAACACCCCATTGGAAACAATGTTGCAGTAGCTAGACTTCCCATAAAAGTTAAAAATTCTCGTCGTTTAAATTCTTCTTTATTTTCTTCGTTATTTAGATGTGTTTTCACGATCAGCCTTTTGTGATTTTAATTCAGTTTGACAGATATCTACTTTTTCTGAAATTTCATCCTCACGTCCCTGTAATATGACTTTATATTTTTTAAATCTTTCAATTCTATCTTTTAAAAACTCTTCGTTCACGCCAACCAATTGATCTTTCTCATCAAGTCCAATTTTAAATTCATTTTCGCTGTCAGTAACTCTATTTAATGGCTCAGTCCATTTTAATTTCCCATCACCACCATTTTTCTTGTCTGCTAAATCCATTCTGCAATCTTTAAGAACTCCATACTTTCCTTTTGATCCAAATTTTCTATTTCCATAGACTCGATCTTCCATTTCGTAAACTTCAGTTTGTAATTTTCTAAGCTCTTCTGCCATTAAAACTTTTTTTTGCACAACCATGTTTCCATCTTTAATACCTAATTCTTCTTGTGCCCCAACTGATTGAGATTTTTCGATTTTTGTATCAATATTTTCAGCTTTGTGTTTTGAAGCACAATGGGTTGTAACTAGCAAAATACTAATTATTGAAATTGTAAAAGTTAATGGAGACATATTTTTTTTCATAGCAAAAATTCCTTTTCTTAGTTTTTAATATAATATTTTTATTAAACAGAAAAATAACTGCAACTGATAAATTTAACTATTATGGGCAACTGTACGCTATCCCCTTTACCGAAGATCCTAAAGCTCCATACTCTTGAAGATATAAAAAGTTTGCACCTTTTTTTGAAGCATTTTCTTTTAAATCACTTAATGCTTCTTCCTCTAGATTGCCAATTGTTTTTAAAGTTCGACCATATACTACACCTAAATCTCTACAATCGGATGATGGCGATTCTCTTGAAACTTTAACTTTGTTGGCATCTGGAACTATTGGCTGAGAACTACAAGAAGTAATAAAAATTGTGCTTAAAACAAAATAAAATTTATTCATTTGAATTTGATTGATTTTAACAATCCCCTTTTTTTAAAGACTTATTTATGACCTTAAAATATTATTATAAAGTTAAAAATTGGTGTCATTAAAAAAAAGAAAAAACTTACATTTGTATCGCAATTATATCAGGCTTAAACATTAGTAGTATTAAAGAAAAAGCAAACTTTAGTTTGTATTATCAAAATTTCTATTCTTATAATTATTAAGTAAAGCATCAATTTTTTTAAATTTTATTATTCCAGATTTAGGAGCTTAAGTGGATCTTGAAGCGATTTTTAAAAATCAGTTTGGCGAGCAAATTTTTAATAATGATCAAGCCAAACCGTATCACTTAAACTGCGAAGGCTATGAACGTGAAATAATTTTTATTTACAAACCTTCTGATGAAAAAAATATTAAACCATTTATAAATTTATGTGCAGATCATGAGCTTGCGATACATCCAATATCTGCTGGTAGAAATTGGGGTTATGGCTCAAGTTTACCCACTCGATCTCAAGTTATTTTAATTGATCTATCTAATTTAGACAAAATAGTTCTCGATGAAGATTTGGGAATTGTAGAAATTCAACCTGGTGTTACTCCCCAAAAACTTTATAATTTTTTATTACAAAATAAATCTAAATGGATGACTCCCGTTACTGGGGCTGGTCCCCACGGAAGTATTCTTGGGAATGCCCTTGAAAGGGGGTTTGGCCTTAATCCAATTATGGATCATTTTGATTCTGTCTTAACTGTAAAAGCTATTCTTTATGATGGAACTATTTATGAATCTCGATTAGCAAATATCGGAGCAACAAAATCGGATCAAGTTAGTCGTTGGAAAGTTGGCCCCTATATGGAAGGTTTATTTTCGCAATCAAATTTTGGCCTGATCATATCAATTAAAATTCAATTGGCCCAACGTCCAAAGACAGTCGATTGTATCGTAATTAAAGGTTATCGAAATCAAATTCCAGAAGGAGTTAAATTATGCCGTGATTTACACGAAAATTTTGGTGGAAATCTAGGTGGTTTAAATTTTTCTGATAGAGAACGAATTGAATCGACTATTTCAAGTAATTCATCACAACAAAATAAACGTGGGATCATTAAAAATATAAAAAGAATATTAGGTCTACAATTATTAGATTTTCAAATTGTAGTCCCTGTTTACACTACTAGTCCAACATACAATCAAATATCAAAAGCTATTTTTAAGCATGTAAAAAAACAAGGTTTTAAAACTGTATTGATCACAGAAAAACAAATTAATTTTTTAAGTAAGATCAAACCTTTTTTGAATTTTAGCTTCATCAATGATTTATGGGAACAACTTGACAGTCTAATTAGTTTAATAAAATTATTAAAGGGACAGCCTTCTAATTTTACTTTAAAAATTGCTTACACAGAAACGCCAAATAAAAATCAAACTAACAATCCAGCAAAAGATCAAATTGGCCTTCTATGGTTTGCTCCAATTATAAGACTTAAAGAGGACGATTTTACTACGGTTATTAATATTTTCGAAACTGTCTTACCTAGGTTTAATCAAAAATCTCGATGGACTTTTACTGTATTAAACCATTCGCTGGCTGAAGCAACAATTCCAATTTTTTTTAATATAGAAGATAAAAACGATCATCAAAACGCATTAAATTGTTGGAATACATTATTTAATGAATGTCTCAAAGAAGGATTTGCACCTTATAGATATTCAATTGAACATATGCATTTATGTGATTATAAGGATCCAAAATTAAAACAGCTTCAGATGAACATCAAAAAATCATTTGATCCTAATTGCAAAATGTCGCCGGGTAGATATACGTCACTCTAATAAAAGCTCATGATTAAGTCTGAATGCTTTGCAATTTTATGCGAAGCAAAATCATGGGCCGTTTTTTTCTTGGTTATTTGGGGCGATTAGAACATCACCCCAAAACTTATAAAAATATTAATCTTCGTCAGTCTCAATTGTATCTGTTGTCTCACTTAAATCATCTGAATCAAGTGGTGGTAATTCTTTATTGTTATTTTTTGGATGCAATTTAAGATACTCTTTAACTTTAATAGGATCTGGTGCCATAATTAAAAAGATTTGTTTACCTTCAAATTTAGGAGCAACTTCAGTTAATGTAATATCTTTCAAACCATCCATTACTTTTTGCATCACTTGAAATCCAAGTTCTTGATGAGCCATCTCTCGACCTAAGAAACGGAGATTTACTTTAACTTTATCTCCATCTAAAATGAATCGTCTTGCATGTTTTAGCTTTGTTTCTAAATCATGTTGATCAGTTCGAGGGCGCAATTGAAGCTCTTTAATGGACACAACAACTTGCTTTTTTCTGGCAGCTGCTTGTTTCTTTTTATTTTCATATTTGAATTTGCCATAATCCATGATTTTACATGTTGGCGGTGTAGCTGTTGGAGCAATTTCAATTAAATCAAGTCCGCGATCTTCTGCGAGTCTTAAAGCTTCTGGTACAGAAAATACACCCAACATTGATCCATCATCATCAATTACTCTAACTTGAGGTGCGCGAATCTCACGATTCACTCTTAATTGATCCTTAGATCGGTTATCCTTATTGCGAAAATCATTGGAGCGACCGCCGCCTGAAAATTTATTATTTGGTCCGCCTCCTGAAGCTTGATTTCCACCACCTTTAAAGTTTTGTGGGCCCTTGATATTAATAACACTCCTCCGCGTTAATTGTTATGTGTATAGCCAACATAATAATGGCTAAAAATTTACTCTAGTAAAGCTACATCAAAGTATATAACTTTTTTTCATAACTGTAACTTGTTATTATGAAAATACAAACGTAAGTTTGGGTTTTCATAATAAGGGGTGATTCAAAAATCACCCCAAACAAACAGAAAAATAACTACTTACGATTATGTCTGATATAAGCTCGAAGTGATCCTTCAGACTTAATCATAATCAGTTATTAGGTTAAATTAAGACTGAAGTAAAGGAGAAACTAACAGTCTTCCATCACGATCAGCCAAAAGCACCTCTGTGAATTTATCTACACTTAATTCTTGAATAGTTTGACCATTCCTTAAACGCACAGATACTTGACCAAGCTCTGACTCTTTATCTCCAATAATAATCATATATGGGATTTTTTGCAGCTGAGCTTCTCTTATTTTAAAATTCAACTTTTCATTACGTCTATCGAATTGAACTCTAACTCCAGCATGATGCCATTGCTTTTCTAATTTTTCACAGAACTCATTCACACGATCTGTAACATTTAAAATTGACACTTGAATAGGCGCTAACCATGTTGGAAGGTGTCCAGATGTATGTTCGATGTAAACGCCAATAAATCTTTCTAATGATCCCAAGATTGCTCTATGAAGCATTACAGGCTGATGATCTTGATTATCTTCACCAGTATAAGTTAATCCAAATGCTCTTGGTAAGTTGAAGTCACATTGAATAGTGCCCAATTGCCAAGGTCGTTTAATTGCATCAACAAACATAATATCTAACTTAGGTCCATAAAATGCGCCATCACCAGGATTAATCACAAAGGGTAAGTTTAAATTCTCTAAAGCCTTTTGCAGAGCCCCTTCGGCCTTATCCCAAACCTCATCTGTGCCCATACGTTTCTCAGGACGAGTAGAAAGATAAATAATATATTCATTCATTCCTAATTGTGAATACACTTTATTTAACAACTGAACAAAACTTTGAATTTCAGATTGTAATTGATCAAGGCTACAAAAAATATGGGCATCATCTTGACAAAAAGTTCTTACTCGAGTGAGTCCATGAACAGCACCGGCTCTTTCATATCTATGCAGTCTACCAAAATCAGCTACACGCCATGGTAACTCACGGTAAGAATGTTTTTCCATCCCATAAAGCAGACAATGACTTGGACAATTCATTGGTTTTAAAGAAAAATCTCGCTCGTCTACTTTTGTGAAATACATATTTTCTTTATAGTTTTGATAGTGTCCAGACGTATGAAACAATTCCACATCAAAAATTTGCGGAGTAATTATCTCTTGATAATTAAACTCTCGATACATCTCACGCATGTACTTAATAAGTTCATTGTAAATGATTGTACCTTTACCAGTAAAAAATGGAGCTCCAGGAGTTAATTGTGAAAAATAAAATAAACCTAAATCTTTACCAATTTTACGGTGATCACGAGCTTTAGCTTCTTCAAGTTGCTTCAGATATTCATCAAGTTCTTTTTTTTCTTTGAATGCAGTTGCATACAAACGTTGAAGCATTGGATTTTTTTCATCACCTCTCCAATACGCACCAGCTACAGACATTAATTTGAAGGATTTAATTTGACCCGTATGTTGAACATGGGGACCTCGACATAAATCAAACCATGGACCTTGATGATAAATACTAACAACGGTTTCACCTTTTGAAGCTAAATCTTTTATAATTTCAACTTTAAATCGCTCACCCATTTGAGTAAAAGTTTCGATGGCTTTAGCAATTGGCCACTCCTCTTTTACAAGAGGATAATTTTTAGAAATAATTTCTGACATTTTTTTTTCAATAGCTTCAAAATCTTCTTCTTTAAAGGGATGAGGAGAATCAAAATCATAAAAAAAGCCATTTTCTATGACTGGTCCAATTGTAACTTTAACTTGTGGCCAAAGAGACTGAACGGCTTGAGCCATAACGTGGGCACAGGAGTGTCGAATAACTTCATTTGCTTCTGCTTGCCGAGTGGTTACTAGTTCAATTTTTGATCCATGAACAAGTATTGTTCTCACATCTAGAATTTCTTTAGAGCCATTTACTTTTACACCAAGTGTATCTTGAGCTAAACGGGCACCAATGCTTTGCGCAACTTCTAGTGCTGTAGGATTATGATCAAAAGTTTTTTTACTATTATCTGGTAATATAATTTCTATTGAATTCATGAGTGAAATAAAATTGTGAAATGTTGATTTATTGTCATAATTCAGGCTAACTCTTTTATATTAAATGAGTCAACTTCTTTTAAAAATTTGCTAAATATTTTAAAGCTGATTTTACCTTAATCCCGTCAGCATTAGAAAATTCGCGATTAAGATTTTTTACGAGTTGAATACATTCAGCGTCTGGAAAAAACCTTTTAAATAATTTAAAATTTGGAGTAATTGAGGAGTCTGATAGTTTGACCTCAATAAGTAGTGATTTTTTTTTATTTTGTTCAACAAAAAAATCAATTTCTTTATCATCTTTAGTTTTTGCAAAAAAGAGTCCGAAGCGAATTCCTTCAGTATCTTCAAAAAATTCTAGTTGCTTTTTTAAACTTAAAGCGACTAAATTTTCCAGCTTGGCAGACTCATCTCCACTCACACGGCCAATATCATAAAAATAATACTTATTTGACTTTTTAATACCTCTAGCAATATTTTTAGTTTTGGGACCAACTTTAAAAATAACATAAAGATTTTCTAAAGCAGTTATCCATCGTTTAATAGTTTTATCATCTCGATCTAAATCTTCAGCTAAAGAGTGAATCGAAATTGTGGAACCAACCCTTTGCGATAATAGTTCAACTAAAAGTTCTATCCCATCTATATCTCTAATTTTTTCAAGCGAAAGCAAGTCCTGTCTTAATATTGTATCCATGTGGGTTTTTCGCCATATATTCGCATACTTTTCTGTACCTTGAATAAAAGGTTCAGGAAAACCACCTAAAGTTATTAATTTTTTATAATTGTCATCTAGATTTCCTTGATTATTTAACTCTTTTAAATCTAATGGATTTAAACGGAAAGAAAAAAAACGACCAGCCAAAGAGTCACCCATTTTTTTGGCGATATCTAATTTTGCGCTTCCTGTAACTAAAATTTGTTGTCGCTCAAGATGACCTTCATCATAGATACCCTTAAGCCAAAGCTTCCACTTTTTCATTTTATGTAGCTCATCAAAAATCACTAATTTTTTTTCTCGATCCCATTCTTGATCAAGGAATACTTTTATATCTTTTTTAATATCATAATTATAATACACAAAATCATTTAAAAGATTCTTTGCTATTGTTGTTTTACCAACCTGTCTAGGTCCCATTATTAATACAATTTTTTTCTTTAAAAAGAATTCTAAATTTTCGATAGAATAATAGCGTTTCATATATGTCTAATTTGGACAGTAATACCTAAAAAGTCAAGTCTAATTTGGACTACTGTCCAAATTTGACATATACTGATTTTTGCATGTACTCAACTTAAAAGGTGATTAAAAATCACCCTAAATAAAAAAAATTACTAATGAGAAGTCCCGAATTGAATAGGCTGAGTAGTAAAAGTAATTTGTGCTTTAACATAAGTTTCTTCTGGATCAGTAGAGCCTTTAGCTTCGGTCATAATTACAACTTGTGGATCAAGGTGAAAATCTAATCTAAGGGCACTATAAAAATCTTTACAAAACTTACCTTCACATCCAATTCGACCAGAAACTTTTGTAATAACTTTTGTGGTCCGTATTAATCCAGTAGAAGCACTTAGTTCATTCATTAGGGCAATGTTACAATTTGTTTTGGCGCTATGCTCAGAGTGTTCACAAGTTGGACCAATACCAGTCTGCACAACTAAAACATCTGAATTAAATGGTTTGAAAGAATAACCTGCATAGGTTGTATGATCAATTTCTTCATCACCTTTATTGTTAAAATCAAATTTTAAAAAAACACACTTATTCATTTGAAAATCAAAGCAATATTTAAATTTTGATTCTAGTGAAAACTTTTTTTCATTGATAATTTCAAGCTGGTCAGTAGTTAATTCAGTTTCACTCACAACATATCCCCAGCCACGCCCTAAAGTTCCACGATAAGTTAGGCTTGCCCCCACCCCTTGCCCATCAGTACCTGCATACGCTGACACTCCAGCAATAATCCCTTGATTTTTTAACTTCAAGTCTTCTAAAAAACCACTTTGATGATGGTGATGGCTTGCTCCCATAGTCATATTATCAATTTCACTATCTGGTAAACTTTTATATTTTAAAAACATCATCATATCATTAGCCATATGATAAAGATTATGACAGTGAAACATCCAAGCTCCTCGATATTCAGGATCAGAGTAAAACTCTAAAGTTTTAGTTTCTCCAGGAAAAATAGTCGCCGTGTGCAATAAGGCTTTTTTAGAAATAATCTCATCTGTATCACCATCTTCAACTAATCTAAACCAATTTCCATGAAGGTGCCATGGATGATTCATCATTCCCATAACCATATCATTATTAATTGTAACACGAATTCTTTTACCCTCTGATATTTCAAGATATGGCATTCCCATTCTCGATTTTAAAATCGTACCACTACCATTTTCTCCTTTAATGACAAAATTATGAAAACTTTTAAAACCCTCAACGATAGATAAAAGTACATCTTTTAATAAACTTCCTTCCCCCTTCGCTTTTTCTTTTTCATCTGCTAATTTTTCTTTTGAAGTACCATTTATAGTCCAGTAATAATCATCCATATTACCACCAATTGAAAGGTAATGGTTTTCTATCTCAGCTTCGAAATGATAAACTTCATATGGGTATGTTGTATCTTGGCTGTTTAGCATTTTAAGTAAACTATAATTAATTTCCTGTATTGAATCAGATTCTTTTGGATAGGGTCCACAAAATTGAATTGGTACATTTCTACCAGATACCACATTTATGTCAGAGTCAGACAGTCGACTTAATTTTTTATTGAAATCATCATCAGTAGTCTCAAAAATATTCTCAAAAGCACTTCCAATAGCAGAGAAAACACTTTGTGGGTTAAAACTTGATTCAGAATTGTCTTTCTGATCAAGGTTTGAAGTCTCTGAATTATCCTTAATTCCCATACGATTTCCTAATAAAACTCTTGAAATTCTTCGCCCTTTCTCATTTGGATCATTTTTATCAAGTACATTATCTAAATCATCAATGGATTTAATTCTAAACTCATACAAATTTCCATTTTCAGGTATATCAACCACAACATCATAGGTTTCTCCCATTCCCATATAGAGTTGATCTGTATAAATAGGAGCAACTGATAACCCATCTTTTGCAACTACCAGCAAATCAAGTTTTTGATTTGGATTTAACTTAGAATCATTAGCATAGTCCAAATAAAAATATGAAGATGCAGATCCATTTATTAAACGCAATCGAACCTTTTCCCCTTTTTTGAATTCATTAAATTCTTTTGATACTTTTTGTTTTTCTAAATCTAATGTTTTTGGCAAATTAGAAAGTTTTTTAAGAACACCTCCGCAGTTCAAACATATTTCATCATTAATAAAAAATGAAGTATACCAAACATCCGCTGGATCCATAAAAAACATTTTCATAAAAGAAAAATTATTTAAATATTCTTCTGTACATTGAAGTTGATTTAAAAACTCCCGTCCAATTTGGCTATCAAATTGGTATTGGTTAAGATTTTCACCAAACATGAGTGCACCCAAAACTTCTTTAGAGTTTTTATCATGTTTATAATCTGAAAAAAATAAGGTTCGATCATGATGATACGGAACTCCTATTCCACCATAGGTAGGATTTCCAATTTTTGAATTAGCCCTACGATAATTATCATTTCTTTCTTTTTCTGGATTAGAAAAAATTATGAAAGCCCCTTTAGTATCTTGTTCATATAGGTCATGGGGATGATACCAATAGGTTCCATTTTGTTGAATTAGAAATTCATATTCTTTAACCTTGCCAGGTTCAATAGGAGCTTGCGTAATACCAATAATTCCATCTTGATTGTTAGGTAATATTAAACCATGCCAGTGAATTGAAGTTCCTGTTGATTCTAATTCTGGATTTTTTTCATTTATAACCTTAATAACTGCTATTTCTCCTTCATTAAAAAATAATGGTGGAGCATTTACAGCACGTGATTTAGATTTTATATCACTATCAGATTGGGATAGAGGATTACAGTTTTTTAACTTATCATAGGAATCATATTCTTCCATTGTGGTTTTTAAAAATTCTAATTTTGTTATTGGATCTTTTTCTTTTCTTAATTTCAAAGTGTATTTTCGTTTAGTACCTACTCTAGTTTCAGCAGCCACTCCATTTTTCAAAGAAGTAGATATTATTGGTTCTTCAACTCCAGTGCAATAACCAAGTTTTTTGTAGGCATCTAAACCTGGACTTGAATTAGGAAACTCAACCAAATCTTTTGGTTCAATTCTTAATCGAGGTTTTGATGCTCTTGGAATTTTTGCAAAACCTTCACAGCCGCAGTAATTTTTTTGTTGGCAGGAATTTAAATTAACTGGTGTAGTTTCTGGTGCCACACAAGTTCTACCACTTCCTCCTCCGGGTACTGCTGGTGGTCTTTTTTTACCTGGTGCTGGAGGAGGAGTGGATGGCGGCGTAGGAGCTCCTACTTGTGGTGGTGTTTGTGGTGAATCTGACGTTTTGCGAGGAGTAACCCTTGGAGGCCTTCTTTTGTCAACCTGATTTGAATGATCTGAATGTACTGTATGATCTTGGGCAAAACTATAATTAGGGAGTATTAAAAAATAAATGACCGAAATAAATTTAATATTCAATTTAAAAAATGTTTTTAAATTATTAAGTAAAGTAATACTGTTGTTTGTAATTAAATACTTCATTTCACACCTGACCTTTTATAAATCATTAAGTATACAATTAAACAAAAATTGTTACTCAATCGCCTCGATATGAATTAAAAAACCATACCGAGGTTTATTTATTTTGATTTGAATAAGCAAATATCCACTTCTAGGTTTTGTTTATTCAAATCTTAAGCCAGGTTTGAAAATTTTTATTAATGTTAAATAATTTCTATTAAAAAAATATAAATCAAGATCGCATAATAAATTAAACTATTAATTAAAAAGTAAATACTGTTGCGGTCTGACCATTATCTTCTTTTGCCTTTTTTAATAAAGCTGAATACTCAGGTAAGTTCTTCTCTATACAGTCTTGATAAGATATAGATGAAAAATCTCCAGATTCACATGTAGAGATTTTTTGATTAAATAAAGTGATTTCTTCAACAATATTTTTTCCTAAACTTATTGCACCAAAAAAACCTGTTCTAATCTGAAGATTTTTTTCTAATAAACCTTTTACTAATTGATTGTTTAAATCTTTATTAGAGTCCGAACCAATATAAAGTTTATATTTTGGAATAGAATCAGAATAATCACTTTCAAGAACACTTCCATTGTAAGGGAAAAAAGCATTTTGAACTGTATCTAAATAGTTATCTCCATTTTTAAAGTATCTTATTAAAGCACCAGCCCCTCCCTCTTCAAAACTCTTAATATGAGGCAATCGAATAAATGGCACATAAATTTGACTATCAATAGTAAGCTTGGTAGGAACTAAATCCATTACCAAGTGATTTAACACTACATTTAATTTAATGTGCTTTTGATACCAATTTTGAAGAAAACAATTATCACTACATAACTCAGGACTCAATCTTACTAATAATCCAGCTTCTTTATCATCAAATTTTGGCACAAAATGGATAAAAGTATCACCTAATCTTGGAACAGCAAATATCCTATTTGTAAAGAATATATCAATTTTAGGATTATGTTTTTCTGCATCATTAAAATAAAGTTTATCTTCATTAAATTTTAAATCTTTAAATGTCATCGCTGCAAAGTGATTAGTATGAGGTTTATTATCAACAATTACATCTTGAACTTTAATTTTCAAAGTTTTTAATGCAGTTTCAATTTCAACTGACTTTCTAAGAGGAGAACTAAATGTCTGAGGTAAATTAAGGACCGCGCCTCCTGATATATTTGTAATTAAAACACCAGTTTCACGATCTCTTTTACGCTCAATATTTAAATTAAGCGCAACTAAATCAAACCCTTTTTGAAATCTACCTGTAGTATAATACCCTCTAGAAAGTGAGACACCACTTACAATTGTGTCATTGGAATAACTTTGATTTTTAAAATCACCAATTAAATAATCACTTTGTAATTGTTGGGATAAATCTCCATATATTTGTTCAAAATTAGAATGTTTAGGATCGTCATCTAAAGACTCGCAAACTAAAGCTGGAAGTATTGCGACACGCAGCTTATATTCAAGTTCACTATGAATATTCATTAAAGATTCTTTTATTTTGGAAAACACGTAAGACTGAAATTGTAATAACGCTTCATCAGAATTTGCTGGTAATTTCTTTACAACTTCATCTATATCTTTTAAGGATTCACCAAATTGCGCCATTACAACATCATATTGATTTTCAGAAACAGCTTTTTGAGTAGCTTTAAGTCTTTCCTGAATTTCTTTCTTTGAATCTAGGACTTTTGAAATTAAATCCCTATTTAACTGAGATAAATTAAAATTATGATGTATATCAACCCCTGTAAAACGTGGGCAAAATGAAATATCATTATTTTTATTTTCACCAGCAAAAGTCCTTTGAGAAAATCCAATTAATACTGAACTAAATAGTACAAGAGATGTTTTTAAGATTGTTTTATAATTTAAATATTTTTGCTTATTCATTGTTGATTTCCTCTATTACTTTCCATTTTGCTTACTATTTAAATCTAAAGTAATCGACATAACTATAGATTTTAACAATTCAGTTCTTAAAAAAGGGTTTATTAACTCTTGTTGCGAAATATTTTTTTTATTTTTAAAAGCAACAGGAAGTGCCAAACCCCAATGATGAGTTTTAGCAATACCTAAAATTTTAGTGTTAACATCAACACCTGTTAGAGATTTAGTTAACTCTGGCCATAAAACTGTTTTATGCCAATCAACTTGGCTATCATTAATTTCAGTTCCACTAAATGCCAGCCCTATGCCATCATCATTTCCAACAGCTACTAAATCTTTATAACTATTATTTAGAAATTTTTGATCTGAAGATATATTATAACCTTTATTAATACCTGTTTGATACAAACTATTTTCATCATTGCTTTCTGGAGCCAAAAAACCGATCAGTGTATAATAATTTATTGTACTTGGTAAACCATATCCATACTTTTTAAACCATGCAATTCTTGAAGGAGTTGACAATTCAGTTATTCCATCCCATGCCGCTCTAAAATATGTAGCAAAATATTTTATAAAATGATTTACACCTTTCAAAGTTGTATAAATATTTTTATTTTTTAAACCATCTCCTATGGTAGATTTTATTTCTCCGTAACCAAATTTTTCGAGCATTTCATTTGTAAAATCTTGCATTCCCATAAAATCCAGCTGATAATCAGCAGACTTTTGAAATGCATCATTTAAACTATTTAGCGCATCTTCTGAATTTAAAACAAATTTCAATAAATGTTCGCGAACTTTAAATAATGAAGTAATATTACCTTTTAAAAGCTCTTCAGTGATTTCACTAGATAATAAATTCATACTTTTTATTTTATCACTAGCGTTATCTAATTTTGAATATAAATCTGATGGCAAATTCTTTTTACTATTTTTTAATTCATATTTCATTAAATTATAAAAATTATGATATGCTAAAATATTTGTTAAGATTTTATCAACAACTGGTTTAATCATATTCAATGATTCTGCAGAAGCTTTAATTGGCTCACTTGACAAACCTGATGTGTTTAAATCTTTACTTACTTTTTGACCTGCATTTTTAAATGCATTTAAAACCATATCGACATCATGCTGTGTAATAATTTGAAGACTCAAAATCAAATCTTTCAAATTTTGTATAAATTTTATTTTAAATGGAGCATTTTTTCTATCCAAATATGAAATTACATTCTCATCAGCAAGAGCTGATCCGTATACAACTCCACCTAAAGACACTTGAGCTTTAATTGAATTAGACCAATTTTGAGCTGTTGAATACACTTCTTTAATCTTATTTTTTAATTTATTTCCACATTTTGGCCTTTCAATTAATGCATCATTAGAACGATAATCCTTATGAGTTAAAATATTTATCATTTCAAATGAAATTGGGGTACCTCTAGAATAACCCATCAATATTACTCTATCTGGTATTTTAGAATACATCTTTTTATAAACTTCCATGAACTTATTTAATCTGTCAGAATATAGAGTTGCTAATTCTACTTGTTTACCTAAAGATTCAAGTGACATTGGTTCTAAACCAAAAACCGCAACTTTTATTAGGGGTTTCTGAGAATCATCATCAATACTTGCAACTTTCATCCAAGATTTAATATCTCTTGATTCAAAAAGAAATGATTTATCACAATCGTCTTCACCTTTATCTAATGATAAATTTTTCAGTAAAAAACGTTTTGATTCTCTAAAATCATCAGATTGTGTTGATGAGCTTTGTAAATATTCTTCAAATTTAGTTTTAAATGATGACTTTTTATTAAAAACCTCAGCAAATGCTGTTTGATCTATAAACTCACCAAATATCCCAGGAACAATTACTATTAATGTATCTGTACCCTTTAGATTTGAAATTGTATCTTGAAATTTACTTTCAAAGTTTGAATCTTTAGATATTCCAATATTACTAACACTATCATACTTTAGTTTACTTACTGAATTTTGAATTGAACAATATTTTTCAATATTATCTGAAGATAACTCTGTATTAAATTGTTTTTTGTTACCTAAGACTTTTGGTAATTCTTCTTCACAACTTTCTTTTTCACTAGATAAATCCTTAACTACATCGAAATTAGGAAATGAAAGTAAATAATCCTTAGCAGAATTTCCATTTGTAATAGACTTATCAAAAGTTGAGTTAAAAAATTCATTTAATTGTGTTGACCTTTCAAATGTATCTTTGATGTCTTTTATTTGAACTCCGGCCCAAGCCTCAGTATAGATAAAACAAATATGAGTTAAAACTAAACTTATCGTCATTATTTTTCTATAATTTAAATAAGTTTTCTTGCCTGATGTAATTTTCATATGCACACCTCATTGATGACTATTTTTCTGAATCTGATAATATATACTAAAAAAATAATTAATTTTCACCTGTAATGAATTAGACAAATGGACTGTTTTTGTCACAGTGAATTTTTTTTCTTCACTGTAAACTATTAAGACAAAGAACTCAAAAAAGGGGCTTATTTTGATTTATTTCAATTCTAAATCTTTTTTATTCGATTTGAGACGGCATAGATCTTGCCTTACTCAATTATGAATTATTATAAACTTTTGAATAAATACTGTTATGGAGATTTTATGAATAAGAAAATTCAAGACCAACTCAAGCTCTTAATAAGCGGTATACTTATAGCTTTTTTAAGTTTGAATTTACTAAATGCCTGCACACCTCCAAGCGATCGTAAACCAGTTAAAAAAACTGAAGCTGAAAAAAGAAAGATCAAAGAAACTTTAACCAAAGAGTGTAAACTTAAAGAACATAAGGACTCAAAAAAGTGTAAAGACTTTTTAAAAGAGCAAGCAGACTTAAAGAAAAAATGTAAAGAAAAAGATAATAAAGATACTAAAGAATGTAAGGAATTTAAAAAATCTAAAGATGTTGATGATGACTTAAAAAGTATTCCAGGAATGACAAAACCTAAAGTTGATACTGATTTAAAAGATGATGAAACTACCAAAGAAGATCTTGAGGTTATTAGTGATCTTTTAGATTACTCACATAATAAATTTGAAGCCGCATGGAAAGTAGCTCGAACTGCAGATAAAAATAAAAAGTCTTCTGATTTATCTGATGATTCAACAGATGATGAAAAGACAATAACAGTATCATCATCTGAAACTCTAGGTACTACAGTTTTTAGTTTCACAAGAAACCTCATTGATGACAAAAAAGTTATCCTGAAAAAAGAAGATGGAAGTATTACAAGTAAAGATACTCGTTATGTTGTAGTTAAGAAAAAAAGTGATAAACAAGCTGAATATATTTTTTATGGTTCAAAAAAAGAAGATAACGAATCTTATGACGATATTGTAAGTAAAGGTTCAAAATTGATGACAGTCCTTCATTATATTGACGAAGATACTTATCAATTGTTTTATAAACCTGAGGAAGCACAAACCTTTGTTAAAACTGGTTTAAAGATTGCTCAATTTGGAGTTGATTATGATGAAAATAATCCACCTCTATGTGCCATTGAATGGAAATCAGATGAAAAAGGGAAATCAGCTTTAGAATGTGTAAATTTAGCCCATGATATTACAACTACAACAGGATATAATTTCATAAAGATTATTTATAACCCAAGTAGCTCTGTAACTGCAAAGGAT
>SXGU01087468.1_pt1 | contig 45708 bp, 37 predicted proteins | sample 3174531 | NCBI WGS metagenome assembly SXGU01 (sample SAMN11356863, study PRJNA531348) | freshwater metagenome | isolation source: freshwater sample F1-140 | place: China: Fuxian Lake, Yuxi | collected 2017-12-25 | reverse complement strand
GTGGCCAAGGTGGGACTCGAACCCACACAGGTTTCCCCGCTCGATTTTGAGTCGAGTGCGTCTGCCATTCCGCCACTTGGCCAAGTTTCCTTCAAGATAGATCCCGACACCCCGTCGAGCAAGGCTTCCGACGCGCACGAAAGTGAATTACTCTGCCCGAAGATTCTCTAACATCCAATGAGAGTGCCGACGAACTCGCGGAGAAACACCCGTGGCCGAAGAACCCTCGCCCGAATCGCTCGATGTGATCGCGGTCGCCCCGCACCCGGATGACCTTGAAATCCTCTGTGGAGGCACGCTCGCCAAACTGGTGAAACAGGGCTACAAGGTCGGGATCTTCGACCTGACAAGTGGGGAACCCACCCCACGCGGCTCACTTGAAACGCGAAAGCAAGAAGCCGAGGATGCACGACGACTATTGAACGTGCCGGTGCGCATAAACGTCGATCTGCCGAATCGCGTACTGATGGATGGCCCGGAGGCGCGGTTCGCGCTTGCGACGCAGTTTCGCAAATACCGGCCCGGCATCGTGATCATCGCGACCGGGCGTACCCCCGCGGCCTCGCCTGACCACCTACAGGGTGGGTTGATCGGTGAAGCAGCGCGATTCTACTCGCAACTCACGAAGTGGGACGAACGGTTCGATGGGACGGGGCCGTATCGCGTACCGCACCTCGTCTACGTGCCGTTCCCGTTTGAAGCGGAACAGCGATCCTGGCACAGCACGTTCGTTGTGGATATCAGCGACACGATTGATTTGAAGATCGCTGCGGTGAAAGCATACGCGTCGCAGTTCGACGCGGCCCGCTTCGCAAGGGTGGAACACCTGATCCGTTCGACGAACGGGTTCCACGGGGCACGCTGCGGGTACATGTACGGCGAACTTTTCGCGCTCCCTACCCCGGTCGGCGCGCCGGACCTGGTCTCTCTCGTCCACGGAAGTAAAGGCTCGCTCGCACCGGTTCAGATTCCGGGTAAGGATCATTTACCAATGGGGTGAGCCTGTGCGATTGGCGCCAGGATTTCTAGCACCTCGACAGCGGGCCGGTCACCAGTGTAGATGACCCCGATGCGGCCAAACGTCTCGGTGTCCGGTGGCACGCGGAACCATCTGGCCATCGTCGCGCTGAGCGCCACACGAAGATACGCGACCGGTTCGATGCGGCGGAGCATGTCGTGCTGAATGAGGACGCGGCCAAGCGGCGTTTTCCCTTCGACGATTTCATTGCGAACGGCTTCCAGGCACACGCCGAGGTCGATCCGCACGAGGCCGAACTGAACCACGTTTGTCGGGTCTTCCTTCAGTGCGAGCAGAATCTTGCGGGCGTACTCATTGCCTTCGCGTCGGCATGATAGCACGCGAACATCGGCCGGCGAGCCGTAGAACGCTTCGACCGTTACGGTCATGTGGTGGGTGTGAACGAGCAGTTTGTGGTACGGTTCCGGTACTTCGTGTGCCCGGATCTCGACCGCGTCAGGGCGGTCCGGCGAGTCCGGGAACAGTTGGTACAGTTGGTCAAAGGTGGGAGCGGTAGTGAGCAACTTGGTGGCCCCTCGCAGAAAAAAGGGAGGGTGGGTGCTGGCGGGCTGGGAGAGGATACAGGCTCGCGCGTTGGCGCTTTCAGGAGAAGCGATGGGCCGCTAGGGGCGATAAGAGGTTATCGCCCCAATTCCACGAACTGCGTTACGCCCTGTCGCGGCAGTTCGGGTTTTTCCAGTACGCTATCGACGAGGTAGTAGAGCAGTTCGCGGAACTCGTTGGGTTGCACTTCGTCCGCGAGCGATTCGGCCTTCGTGCGGAACTTGTCCACGAGTTTGTCGGCTTTCTCGAACACCTTCGCCGCGAAGTACAGATGTCGCACACGGGCGACGATCTCTTCGCTATCCGTTCCGCCTGTCCGGGCACCCGCGATCAGGTGAAGCAGTTCTTCACGCAACGCGGGCGACGAACCTTCGAGCGCGAGTGCGAGAAGCAGCGTGGGCCGCGCCGCGAGTACGTCCTGTCCCGACACGAGCTTGTTGTCCTCGTCTCCGGTCCAGTCCTTGATGTCGTTGAGAATCTGGAATGCGACGCCCACGTTGCGGCTGAAATCCGTGATCATCTTCTCGTATTGCGTTGCTTCGCCCGCGAGCCGCACGCCGGTGTAGAGCGCGGCCTCGAACGCGGGCGATGTCTTCAGCGCGTAAATCTTCAGCGCGTCGAGCGTTGTGAGCGCCTTGTTCTTCGCTTCACGCCACAAGAGTTCCGCGCCCTGTCCTTCGGAGAGTTTGAGGTGCGAGTCTGCAAGTTTGTCGAGGATGTCCACTGCGGTTTCTGCGCCGAGCGCAGTACGGTCGCGTGACACACATCTGTAACCGAGGCCGATGAGGTAGTCGCCAAGGTTGATCGCGGTGCCGACCCCGTGAACGCGGTGGAGCGTCTCCGCGCCATAGCGGTATGCGTCGTCGTCCTCGATGTCATCGTGAACGAGACTCGCCTTGTGGAACGTCTCGATGGCGATCGCCGCCCGCTTCACCGCGTCGGGCAGTTCCCAACCGCTATCGGAGAGCGTAGCCGGCCCTCCCTTGAGTGCGTCGTAGGTCGCGAGCGTCATGAACGGCCGCGACCGCTTTCCCCCGCGAGAAAGGAAGTCGTACGCGATGGCTTCGTGCTTGCGAAGTGGGTCTTGTTCTGGCGAGGCGGTGCGCGCTTTGGGCACGAGGCGCGTCAGTTCCGGTTCGTCGAACATCGCGTTCGCCGCGCGCATCAGGTGCATGTATGTCTTGGTTTTCGCACCGGGCGCCGGCTTGTGAAGACTGATCGACTCGAATACCCAATCGTTGTCTACTGAGGTGTTCTTGCAGTTGCTTGACAACAGCGGGGTCGCGATGCACGGGATACCGGCGAGCAGCACTTTGTCGAATGCCTTCTCCAGCACGTTCAGACACGCAACACCGACGATCGCGTCGATGTGGCCGCTCACGATGATCTTCAGGACAATCGGCGTGCCTTCTGACACGAGCACCTTGTAGCCAAGTTCTTCAGCTTTCGTGCGGAAGTCGCCGACCTCACACGCACCGCACTTCTTGCAGTCCAGGCCGAACTCGTCGTACTCGGCCGGGCACCCCTCCGCGTTCTTCAAGCAGTGCGGGAGCAGCATCAACCGGCGGTGAAATGGGATCGCCGCGACCTGTTCACGCCAGAACTCGTTGGTCAGCATCACCATCGTGAAGCCGAGGCACGACTCGCCGAGACCGAGCGGTTTCAGCACCGCTTCGGCCATCTCCTTTGTCGATTCGCGCGTTAGCGGTTTCGACTTGTCCACGGTCTTGCAGAACGTCTCAACCGCGGCGCGGATGCTGTCCCGCACCTCACGCACCTGCGGAACCTCCTTGAACGCTGCGGAGTTCAGCTTCGGCGGCTTGGTTGGGGGGCGTTCGGTCGTGGCTTCTGTTATTGCTTCGGCGACAGTCGTCACGGTTGATCCCTTGGCAGCGGCAAAGCGAATCCACGCTCTTGCGGGGGGCGCAGAGAGAAGATACAAGGCGGGGTGTACGCGACCAGTTTGGCTACAACTCGTTCGCGATGCAACAGAAAACGGCGCTTACAAAGTAGTAGACTCATTCCGCGTGCCGTCACATCACACACGAGGATGCCAAGCGTTTTCGCAAGTCGCAGCCACGGCACACGGAGTGTACCTACTACTTTGTAAGCGCCCGCAACAGAAAACGGCGCTTGCGTTCCGGTTCGCGGCGCGGTTTCGTGTACTCCGCACGATACCACCCGCGATACCCGCCCCAAACCGGAGTCTTTCACGCCATGACGCAATTTCTTTTCGCTCTCATTCTGTTGACACCATTTGCCGCAGTTCGGGCCGAAGAGCCGAAGGTCGATCCCTACGACCAGTCGAAGGTGCCGCTCGAAGTGGAACCGCCGGCCGGCTTCAAGGGCAAGCGGGTTCTCATCGTCGCGGGTCGCCAGAGCCACGGGGCTGGCGATCACGAGTTCTTCGCGGGTTCGGCGATTCTGATGAATCTTCTGAGGCAAACCGACGGCGTGTTCCCGATCATGGCCCGCGACGGTTGGCCGAAGAACGAGAAACTCTTCGACACCGCGGACTGCATCGTGATGTACATGGACGGCGGCGGCGGTCACCCCGCGATCAAGCCGGAACGCATGGCGATCATCCAGAAGCAACTCGACCGCGGTTGCGGGTGGGTGAACCTGCACTACGCGGTGGAGTACCCGGTGAAGCAAGGCGACCGCGACATCGCGACGCCGGTGAAGGGCTGGCTCGGCGGTTATTACGAAACCGGGTACTCGATCAATCCACATTGGGACGCGAACATCCGCAGTCTGCCGAAACACGACATCACACGCGGGGTCAAACCGTTCACGATCCGCGACGAGTGGTACTACGGCATGCGGTGGATCGATGACATGAAGGGCGTGACACCGATTCTGCAAGCGGTGCCGCCAGACGGGACACGAAGCACCGCGCACACGAAGACCCGCAAGGGCGAAATCGAAACGATGGCGTGGGCCTTCGAGCGCAAGGACAAGGGCCGCAGTTTCGGCTTCACCGGCGGGCACTTTCACCGCAACTGGGCCGATGAAAACTTCCGCCGCGTGGTCGTGAACGCGACCCTCTGGAGCGCGAAAGATGACGTGCCGGAAGCTGGCGCCCCAGTGAAGTTCGACGCAGCGGACCTGAACAAGAACCTCGACAAGAAGGGGAAGGGCGAGTTCAAGCCGATACTCCCGCCGGAGCCGCCGAAGAAGTGATCGCGAAATCGCGTTTGCTATTCGCCCGACGTAGCGCAACTCGCCGTGCTTGCCCAACGTTCCACGTGGAACGTCGATGGACGTTAGAATGTCGCGCGGCTACGTTCCACGCGCGGCGCGCCCGAGCGCCGCGACCGTGAAGATGAGCGGGTAGAGTTTCTCGAAGTACCAGAGCTTCGCGAAGTAGAACCCGATGGGCGACGGCTCGCGGAAGCGCCCCGATTCGACCGCTTCCACGAGCCACGTGATTCCACGTTCGACTTCCGAGGCGAGCGGGGGGCGTAAGCCCCCCGAGTGCGAGGAACTCATTTGACCTGTGTCGGACTCGGGGGGCTTACGCCCCCCGCTCGCCAAGTCGATGAGAACCTCCACCGCGAGCGCCGTCTCTTCCACGCTCGAAGGGCAATCCTTCGCGCCGCCCCATCCGCCATCGGCGTTCTGCACGGACAGCAAGTACGCCACTCCGCGGACGCACTCCGGCGAATCCTTCATGTTCAGATCGCGGTACGCGGCGAGTACACGCGCGGTGCCGTACACGGGGTTGATGTCGTCCGGCGCGTGCTGGTTCCCAAACCACAGCGGGAGCCACGACCCGTCGGCGCGTTGTTGCTTGGCGAGGTACTCCGTTGCCTGAGCGATGTACCCGGCAACATCAGTCTTGAATGGATTCGCGGGATCGGACCACAGGTCCAGCGCGCGCATGGCGTGTGCTGTCAGGTCCGAGCCACTACGATCGAAGGGTAGAGTTCCCCACCCATAGCAGAACGTCGGGAACCCGCCGTCGGAATTCTGTAGGTCGCCCATCCAGTCCTTCGCCGCAGAGAGCCTCGGGCCAAGTTCCCGCTTCAAGTTGTGAACAGCCAACACAGCGCCCGGGGTGTCGTCGCAGTCGGGCACGCCGCCGGGAAGGTCCGTCCACGCCCAGCCCCCAGGCTCCGCGCCGGTGTACGGGTGCCGCTCCTTGTATTGCTGCTTCAACAGCCACGCGAGAATTTGTTCCTTCGTGTCGAGTGCGTCGAGGTCGTTCGCGGTCGCGAGGGCGTTCACGCTGAGCGTTGTCACCCACGTCGCGAGGTTTGTGTCGATCGGCCAACTGCCATCCGGGCGCACCGAACTCACGATGAACCGCACGCCTTCGTCGATCACTTGCGTTTCCGCGACCGAACGCCGGCGGCGCATGCTCGCGAGCGCCATCACCACGAAGCTCGTTAGCGGGGTCGCTTCGAGATAGCCGCCGGTTGTGGGCTGGATTCGGCGGAGAACTTTCAGCGTGCGGCTGCGGACGAACCACCGCGTGATGTCGCGAATCGGGTTGTTGTTCCGCCGGTGGTGGTGGATGCACTGCCCGATCGCGATGAGCGCGGGCAGCGCGTAACTCACCACCGGCATCTTCGCGTAGCGATACCAGCTCTGCGGAAGATACGCCGCCTCGAACGGCAGTCGTGGGACTTCTTCCCACGGCACCATCCTCGCGATGGCGCACGTCATCAGGATCGGCACCGAGAACGTGTGATCCTTACCGTAGCGGGCGCGGATCGCGGCAGCACGCCGCGCCGGGAGCGTGCCCGCCTTCTCGCTGATGAAGTCTTCCACTTTCCGAATCGTTTCGTCGTACTGCCTCTCGCCGATCAGCTTGAACGCGGCGCGGCACAGCATCGTCGTCGAGATGTTCGAGAAGCTCTTGATCGTGTCGCCCCACCCGCCGTCCGCGTTCTGGTGGTCCGCGAGCCACTTCACCCCGGCGTCGATGCGCTCGCGGTGTTCGAACGGGTTCACCAGGTGTAGCGCCATCACCGCGGTCGCTGTCGAGAGCGCAGACGTCGAAAGCTCGCCGACCCAGTGACCTTCTGGCACACGCCCCGCGAGCAGCGCGTCGCGGGCAGTCAGATACGCGGCCCGGAGGCGGTCTGCGGGAATCATGGTGGGACCGTTTGATTCAAGCGCGGGGGGTAGCTGCGTCGATTGTAGGAACTAAGTGTTCCCGGCCGACGAGGGCGCCCGATGTCCGCGATTCATCCTATCAACCTGACCACCTGGGGCGGCGATATCTCTGCGGCAGAGCAGGGGGTTGCCACCGACGCGCTCGAAGCCGGGCATGTGCTATTTCTGCCCGGACTCCTGTTCGAGTTGAGCGATCGCGAGCGAGCGTTTCTCACCCCCGAACTCGTTGGCAAATCGAAGAACGTGAGCTATCACCCGAAGAGCGGGAAGCTCGGTGGAGCAAACGTCGCTGCGATAAAGATACACGATCTCCGCGCACTCATGGAGCGGTTCGCCACAGCCACACGCGCGTTGCTCACGACGCTGTTACCGAGCTACGGCGACGGGTTGCATCAGGCAAAGACGAGTCTGCGCCCTGTGGAGGTGTCCGGTCGGCAACAGACGTGGCGCAAGGACGATACGCGGCTACACGTGGACAGTTTCCCAAGCCAGCCGAGTAGCGGGAAACGCATCCTACGGGTGTTCACCAATGTGAACCCCGATGGGCGCGCGCGGGTGTGGAAGGTCGGTGAGACTTTCGAGACGGTGGCGCGGCAGTTCTGGCCGAAGTTGCGTGCGCCGCTGCCGGGCGAGCGCGGGCTGCTCGCGGCCGTGCGCGTGACGAAAGCCGTCCGCACGCGGTACGACCACTACATGCTGAAGTTGCACGACGCGATGAAACTCGATCCCGAGTACCAGGCGCGGTTCGCGGCTTCGACGCACCCGTTCCCGGCGGGCAGCACGTGGGTGTGCTTCACGGATCAGGTGTCGCACGCGGCCGTCTCCGGCGCACACCAATTAGAGCAGACGTTCTGGGTAGAAGTGCGAGCGATGCGGAACCCCAACTCCGCTCCGCTGCGGATACTGGAATCGCTTGCCGGTCGGAAACTCGCGTAGCTCAGATCGCGTTGAGGTCGTGTTCTGCGGCGGTGATCGCTGTTCGCATGAGTTCAGGGAGCATCGCGAAGAGGGTGTCGCGGCGCCCCATGGACCAACCGACGCACAACACAAGAAGCCCAGGATTCGTCAGCGGTGCGTAACTCTCGGTGCTCTCTCCGCACTGGATGTGATTGGCCATGTGGTCGCCAGCAGCGACAAGGGCGACCAGCCGCGACGTGCCAGGAGCGTGGTGGTGCTTGATCACCTCAATGAGTTCTGCGGGAAGGCTGCTCAGTTCGGCAAACCAGGCACCGAGTCCGCAGTGGTCGGCCCCAATCGCGGCTCGTTCGCGGGCCAACACGTCGCCCTCTTCACGAAAGTCCATCAAGTTGGCCAGTACAACGCACTCCGGGTCCGCGAGCGCGATCAGCAAACGTCCGAGGTCGTGTAGGAGTCCCGCGGAGTACTCTTCGCCTTTGAAACCGAGCCGGTTAGCGCGGTTGAGTTGAGAACACAGGGACGCGGTGACAAATCCATGGTGCCAGAGATTCCGGCGCTCGGCTTCCATTGTTCTTTTTGAAGACCCACGGAGTACGCCGCGCATCCCGATCGCGGTCACTAACCGCTTGCACGTCCACAACCCGAGCCGCACGACTGCCTGATCGATCCGCAGGACTGGCGAACCGCCCGCGTATAGCGCGCTGTTCGCCATGCGCAACAGCCCAGTTGCGAGCGCCGCGTCCTCTTGAATCAGCTTCGCAATCTTGGACAATGGAACATCCGGGTCTTCCATCAAGGCAATCGTGCGGGCGGCCGTGACCGGCATCGCGGGGATCTCGTCAACGAGGCGCGTGATCTGCTTTTCGAGGCGGGCGGCGCGCACCCCGACTGACGGAACAGTATCGGCGTTCGACCCGAACACCGACCGGAGGGCATCAGAGAACCGTTTCAGAAGCGGCATGGGTGGTGCCGGAAAACGGGTTACAAGCCGAGGTTGTCGAGATCGTCGACCAGGCGGTCGAGATCGTCTTTTGGCCCCAGCGGTTTGTCGGTCTGCCGTTTCGGGATGCCTACGGCCATGCCGACAGCATCGCGACCATCGTTGACTAGTTCTCGGTCTCGCTCGCTCACGGCGGCGCTTAACGCGTCCCCCACGTCGCCACCGAACAAGCGGCTCAGGTCGATCTTCAGCCCGCCCACGACACCCGTTTCCGCGCCGGCGATCGCGGGGGACTTGTACTCCGGGAAGATGATCGCTTGCTGCGGGCACACGCGACTGCACGCGGGACAGCCCTTCTTGCACTGATCCTGATTCTCGACCAGGATACGCTCGATGGAATCGACGCCATACACCCCGAACAGACAGAAATCGAGACACTCCAGACAGTTGGTGCAGCGGCTATAGTCGATCACCGGGTACCAGCGGCGACCCGCGGGCGTGAGCAACGCTTCGGGTGAGAACGCCCCCATCGCTGATGGCGAGCGGGGCGCGTCAACCCCCTGATCTTCACGTACGGAGAGACCAAGCTGGATGATTGCGGGGCTGTTCGCCGCCTTCTCGCGGGCCTTCAAGTCACGCCGGTCACGGCACTCTGCGGAAATGCGCTTGATCTCCGCGACGTAGGCCTCGTGCTTGTTGGAGTCGCGCAGGTCGAGCGTGTAGATGTGCCGGTCCGGGATTACGCCGGTTGGCCCAATCGCTTCGGGCTTATCGACGGGCGTGTCCGCGCCGTCTTCTTCCTCGTCCACCGGCGGCTTTAGCTGGGTTTCGCCGAAGTGCCCCTTGATGCCGTCGCGGTCGAGTAGCCAGAACGCGGCGCGCGGGTAGATCCACGACAGCACAACCATGTCGCCCTTGACCGCACCGAGGAACAATCGCCCGGTGTGGTCGGGGCCGAGGTCGTACAGGTTGGGAATCACGGAAATTTCCAGGTCCGACTCGAGTAGCAACGCCGCGACGACGCTCTCTTCGAGCGCCCGCTTCGCCGGGTTCTTGCCCGGTGCTTGCGAGAGGACGATGGTGACGCGCGAACGGCTCATGCGGACTCCGAGGGCGAAGGCGGTAGAGGGGACGGTTCGACGGCCAATGAGGGCGGGGATTGTATCCTAGCAACCGACACTTGCGTTTCAGCGGGTGGGAGGGGCGCGAACGGGGTCGATGATCCGGTGAGCCGCTCCGTGATGCGATCTCCGCCGAATTCGGATTCCGAGAAAATGGCATCGTCGTCGACCAACCACTCCACGACGGGAACCTCGAGCGGGCGTCCGTCGGACGGCGGCACTGGCGCGGGATTGACTTCCAGAGGCGGCGCGAACACGACAAGTTCCGATTCCGATTGTGTGAACACGTCGGAGTTGGCCGCGACAGGAATGACCTGAACCGCCGGTTCGATGACAGCCGCCACGGCCGCGCTGGTGAGCGCCGCGACATCGATCACCGACGCGGACGTCTCGATGGGATCCGGGAACGGTTCCAACTCCTCGACTGGGGGCGCGGTGGTCGCGTACTCCGGTAGCACGCCATCGAAGGAATCCCAGCCCGGCTCCGCGCCCGACATGGGTCCAGTTTGTAGTTCGGACGCTCTCGCGAGTTCATTCGCGAGATCTTCGATGGCGTTCTCCTCCACATCGGCCAATGGAAGCAATGCGCTGGTGTGATCCACAACGGCTTCGAGTTGCACCTTGTCTTCCGCCCCGGCCCCATCGCTCTCCTGGTACATGCTCTGTACGGCGCGGGCGATCTCGGGAATCATCTCGTCGGTGAACGGACCCGCCTCGATCGCCGCGACAAACACATCCGACCGGATCGGTTCCGCGGCGCCCTTCTCCGATAACCGCACGGCGAGCAACTGGAGCATTGTGCCAAGCACGGCCCAACGGATATCGCTTGCGTCCGCGACCTCGGGATGGAGAGTGACGCGATCGTCCTCCTCCAAGATAGCGTGCGAGAGGCCTAGCAGCGAGAACGCGCGGCGCATGTGCGACCGGTAGTTGTCGACGCACATCTCCTTCTCGGCCGCGTAGAGTCGTTCCAGAAACTGCCCGCGTTGCAGCGTGGTCCCGGCAGGTGAGAGCGCCGCGAATGTGTCCGTACACGCTCGTTCCACGGACGGCCAGGGAGCAATGTGGATACGTTGGTGTTCGGTTTCGCCGCTGCCGAGAGGCCCGCCGTTCTGAAGGAGTTTCCGGTACGTGTCCGGCGTGTGAACGTGGTTGTCGTCGGCTCGCGTCGTCGTCTTGGGAATGACTGGCGTGGTCGCGACCTGCGCGACAGGTTCGGCTTCGGCACGTGCGTCGGCTCTCGCGAGCGCAGCGACGATCTCCGCCGTGGCAGACTCGGCCGCGGGTCCTGGGTCGAACATCGCGGCGACTGAGTCCGGCTGGATCGGACCCGCGACCGAGTTCTCGGATAGCCGGCAGCCGAGGACGTAGACGACGTACCGGAGCAGTTCGCGTCGGAGCAGTTCGCCGGTTGTCTCTGCCGCGAGCGAGTGGACACCTCCGGGTGTCGGTGGGACCGGCAATGAGCAGCGCACCGCGGAATGGATCAGGGCCACGTGGGACGCGAGGTCGGGGACGCCTGTGGCTCGTGCGGCGGCCTGGAGCCGCGGCATGAGTTCCATCGAGGTCGCGGGGGCGCCGGTTGGGGGCGTCAGCGCCGGAACGACCGCGTCGCAGACCCATGTGAGCGAGGCCCAGGGAATAGTAATCACGCGAGCTTCGTTCGCGTCCGCGCGTCCGCTCGCGAGCAAGAGCTTGTAGTGAGCGGCTGAGTGCGGTTCCGGGGCGGCGACAGGGACAGTACGCGGCGCCTGGCGCGCAACCGTCTTCGAGCCATTGTTGCCGTGGGAACTCGGCACCGGGCTGCCGGGCAGGTCGATCTCTTGCTCGTTCTGTGTGCCGCGGTACACGACCCCCAGAGCCGCGTAGTACTTTCGGAGGAACTCGCCCGTGCTTTCGCACCCGTAGGCGTCGGGGTCGAAAGTGTACCCCAACTCCTTCGAGAGTTGAGGTTGAACGATGTTGAAGCGGAGAGGGCGCGAGCGGCCGAGAACGCGGCGCAGCGCGGCGGCGATCTTCGGTAACTCGTCGAGAACCGCGACACGGTCCCGGCGCTCTGGGCGCTCGGTGCCGCTGGCGGTAGCGAGGTTCTCGAACAGCTCGAACTTATCGACGAATCGCTGGATGAACTCGTTCGTCGCCCCCGTGACCGCGATCACCGAGACTGCGTGCCCGAGACGTTTTAGTTCGAGGATTACCGGGATGAAGTCCGCGTCCCCGGAGACGAGGACGAAGTGTTCGATGTGTCCGCCCGAACTGAGCAGTGAAACCGCGTCCATCGCGAGCTTCATGTCGGCGGCGTTCTTGTTTCCGGTCTTCCCGGACAGGCGGAATACCTGCACCGGTTCGACGCCCTGCCTCATGAGTTCTTGGTGGTTCACGTTGAGTGAATCGAAGTCCGCGTACGCACGCCGGACCGCGAACGGCAGACCGGCCATCTTCTGTGCATATCGGACGAGGTTCTTCAGGTCTTCGGCGAACGACGGACGGTTCTCAGACCGGAAGTTCTCGTCGTTGAGGTAGTCGATACGGCTGAGGTAGAAGTTCTCGAGGTCGATGAGTAATGCGGCTGATGGCTTCATGTGACCCATCCGGTCAGGTGATCTGGCCTAGATCGTACCACCCCTCGGAGGGCAGAACAACTGGGTCACTCGCCGGCCGAGTTGATCTGACCCTTGATCACCCGCTGGGTCGCTTCCCAGCCCGTTTCGAGGTGGGCGAAGTACGCGACCGCGTCGAGGGTGCCGTTTGGATCACCGACGAGTTCGAAAAGCCAACCGCGTCCGTAACTGTCGAGGTTGATCGTACCGGGGTCGTCGAGCAGCGCGGTGTTGAATCGCACGACTCGCCCAGCGACCGGCGCGTACAGCCCGGAAGTGGCCTTCTGCGTTTCGATAAATCCGATCTCCTGCTTCGCCGTGACATTTCCCGGTTCAATCCTCCATTCGAGGAAGTAAACGTCTTGCATGAGCCGCACGGCATAGGAGGTGAACCCGAAGACGAGAACGCCGTTCTCGCCGGGCCGGCACCACATGTGATTCTTGCAATAGAGCAGGTCGCCCGGCAGCGGGGCCGGGTGATTGCCCATCATAAACGTGAGCGGTTCGGACATGAGGAACAGTGTGAGTGTGGGTGCACGTGTGAGTGAGTAAGACGACGAGGCGAGACCGGGCAGGAGACAACCGACCTCGCGCCTCGCACTTGCGTGTTCTTTTCAGGTGTATCGCGCACTAATGTACTGCGGGTCGAAGAACACGGGGAGGTGTCGGTCGATCTGGATGAGGCCGTCGGGCGTGCAATCGACGCTCTCGCCCTTCACGTTGAGCCAGCCTTCACGCTCCAATTTCTCGAACGCGGGGCGGAACGTGTCGCGCACATCCACGCCGTACTTGTCGCGGAAGTACCCCACATCGAGGTGACCGGTCTTCAGCAACAGCACGACTTCGCGGATGAGCCGGTCTCGCTCGGTGGTCGGGAACGCGCGGCCCACTGGTAGTTCCCCAGCATCGAGTTTCGCGATGTAGGTTTCCCACGTATCGACGTTCTGGATGTGGACACCGTTAACGTGCCCGAACGACGCGACTCCGGTTCCGAACATGTCCGCGCCGCGCCAGAGCGCTTCGCGGTACACGAACTTGGTCTTCGTCTTGCTCTTCACGACTGTCGTCGCGCTGGAGACGTCGTACCCGGCTTTCACCAGTTCGTCGAACGCGTAGCGGGTCCACGCGCGCTTCGTCGGCCAGTCCGCGACCTCCATCGCGGGCGCGTCGGCAACCGCAGGTTGGACGACATCAAGTGATGTCCGCGTGGCCCCGTCCTTCTCGCGGAGCGCCTTGGAGAACTCTGTGTTGTACGGCAGTTCCATCTGATAGATCGTGACGCAGTCGGGGTCGAGTTTGATCGTCTTTGTGATGCACTCCTTCCAGTTGTCCCAGTCTTCGCCGACCATGCCCGCGATAAGGTCGATGTTGATCTGCGCGAAGCCGAGTTCGCGTGCCCAGCCGAACGCCCGGTAGATTTCGTCTTCGAGGTGGGCGCGGCCGTTGTACTGGAGAATCTCCGGTTTGAAGTTCTCGACCCCGAGACTCAATCGTGTGACCCCGTGCTTACGGAGCATCTCTAACTTGTGCTTCTGGAGCGTGCCGGGTTCGCACTCGAAGGTGACTTCGCGTGCCGCATCCCACGGCATGATCTCGCGCAGTCGCGTCATCAGCGCGTCGAGTTGCGTGGCGCTGAGGTACGACGGCGTGCCGCCACCGAAGTAAACGTAGTCGAGCGCCCGCCCGCCGACGCACGCGGTCTTGCTGAGGAGTTCGACTTCCTTCGTGATCGCGTCGAGGTAGACGGAGATGTCGTTCGCGTTCTTGTCGGTGTAGACGCGAAAGTAGCAGAACTTGCACCGCTTCCGGCAGAATGGGATGTGCAGGTACAGCCCCAGCGGGACGCCCAGGCGCGGCGCGCTGTCCAGTGCCGCGCGCGCCTCTGGCAGATACGAGTTGTTCCAGAACGAGAACTGCGGGTAGTTCGCGATGAAGTAGTTGCCCAGCCCCGTTTTCTCTTGTTCCGCGGCACTGACAGTCATGATTGATCACTCGCAGGGCGAAAGCGGGCGGGTCTACTTCTTGCCCAGACAGTAAACGGTGCCCTTGTCGGTGCCAACGATGATGCAGTCCGGGCCAACGGCCGCTGAACCACTCACGGCCGAATCCAGTGCGATCTCCTGCAACTTCTTGCCGGTTTTCAGGTCGAGTACGTAGAACTCGCCGCCGTCGCTCAGACATCCAACGTACACCTTTCCGTCCACGATCACGGGCGACGCATCCACCTGTCCTTCGGTGGTGAAACTCCACATCGACTTGCCGGTCTTCGGGTCGAGGCCGTACACCTTCTTGTCGCGACTCCCGGCAACGATAAGTTCGCCGGCCGCAGCGGATGCGTAGAACGGCTGCTGACGCGCCGCCGGCGTGAACTCCCACGCTTTCTCCTTCTTCTTCAGATTGACCGCGACCACGGTGTTCGCCATCGTGCCGATGTAGGCGGTGTCGCCCGCGATCGCCGCGGTCGCCGCCGCCTGGCCGCCGAGATCGACCGCACCGAGTTCCTTGCCGGTCTTCGCGTCGAGAATGTGGAAGATGCTGTCGCACCCGGCGACGAAAGTGATGTCGCCGATGACCGCTGGCGAGCCGTTCACCGGGCCTTCGGTCTTCACATCCCACACCTTCTTGCCTTCCGCGCTGAGGCAGTACAGCGTCGAGTCGTGCGATCCGATGAGTACGTTGGTGCCGTGGAAGTTAGCCCCGGCCATGATCTCGCCTTCGGTCTCGAACTCCCACACTTTCGACCCGTCAGACGTCTTGAGGCAGTAGAACTTGCCGTCGAGGTTCCCGATGTAAAGGCGATCGCCCTTTACGCTGGGCGACGCTTTCATTGCGCCGAGTTTGACCTTCCACTTCTCTTTGCCGGTGGCGAGGTCGAGTGCGTAGAGGTGTTTGTCGAGAGACGCGATGTAGACGACATTGCCAACGATCGCCGGTGCGCCTTCGATACCGCCAGCCACCTTTTTGTCACCTGTCTTGAACGTCCACCGCTCTTCGAGTTTGTCGGGGAACTTGTTGGGACGCACCGCGGTGCTGGCCCCGGTCATGAGCGCGTCGCCGCGCGCGACTGGCCAGTCGGCCGAGCCGGGCGCCGGGAACAGCACGACCGCGACCAGTGCGGCAACAGAGAAGATGCGGAACATGGTGGGCACCTCGGGAACGTCTGGTTTCGCTACTTGCGGCGTAGCGGAACCTTACCACGCGGCCTGATAAAGTCTGAGTATGTCGGCTTCGGTGACTGGGCGCGGGTTGAATCGCGCGGTCCACTGCTGGTTCGCTTCCTCAGCGAGCAATTGGAGGATAGTGTCGCTGACACCACACTCTTTCAGCGATTGTGGTAATCCCGCGGCGGCGGCCAGTTGTGCCACCCGCGTCGCCAGCACTTCCGCCGCTGGCTGACCGTTCGACAGTCCGCGGTCCGCGACCAACTCGCCGTACAGGTGGCCGACAATCGGCGCGTTGAAGCGGATCACGTGCGGCAGCATCACACCGATGGCGATCCCGTGCGTGACTCCGTAATGCGCCGTGAGTGGGTTGGCGCAACTGTGGCACACGCCGAGCATCGCGTTCTCGATTGCCATGCCCGCGAGGTGTGATCCGATCTGCATCGCGGACCTCGCTGTGAGATCCCGCGGCGACCGAAGTACGGTCTCGAAGTTCGGTTCCAGGTGCCGGAACGCGGACATCGCGCACGTAGCCGACATCGCGTTTCGCTTCGTGCAAACAAACGATTCGATCGCGTGTGCGATGGCGTCGATGCCGGTCGCTGCGGTCACGGACTTGGGCTGCGAGAGCGTGAGTTCGGGGTCGAGAATCGAGACGCGGAACGCGGCCTTCTTGTCGCCGCACGCCATCTTGAGGTGAGTCTTCTCGTCAGTGATGAGGGCGTAGCTCTGCGCCTCGCTACCGGTGCCGGTGGTGGTGGGTACGCCGACCGAGGGCAGCATCGGCTTGGTGGCCTTGCCGTGGCCCTTGTAGTCGGCCATTCGGCCGCCATTCGTCAGGATGAAGTTGATGCCCTTCGCGCAGTCCATCGAACTGCCGCCGCCGATCGCGACAATGCAATCGATGCGGTGCGTGTGCGCCGCGACCACGCCCGCGTTCACCTCGCGCTCGGTCGGGTTCTCTTTCACGTCGTCGAAGGTGGACACGTCCAGACCCGCTTCGCGCAGGACCTCCGTGGCACGCTGCGGGTGGCCAGCGTGTTCGAGGCCCGGGTCAGTGACAAGCAGCACGCGAGAGCCGCCGATGGACTTCACCGCTTGGCCTAGTTGGTTCAGCGCGCCGGGGCTGAAGATCACGCGACCCAGTGGCTGAAAGTCAAACGGCGGCAGGCCTGCGGGCGTGCTGGAGGGCGCGCTGCTTGTAGAGGTGGGTGAAGAGGTTGCCTTCATGCGGCTGGTCCCAGGTCAACCGGTTCGTGGGTAACGGCCCGATGTTCAGGCGCTCGATGTTCGCACACGCCAGGCACTCCGCGATGAACGCCGGGTCGTCGGTGAGGGCTGTAGCCGCGAGGGTATAGCCGATCCGTTTCAGCACATCGTATTGAGGGTATTCTATCACGCTGGCGTAAGGGAACAGGAACTCCTTGTTCGCTAGCGGGTGTCCCGGGGTGTCGCACCGGATGATCGTCGGCAATAGCCACGCGCACCGGCCGTCCTTCACGAGCCGCGGCGTGCCGCGAAGTTCCTGTGTCACATCGCGCGCACCGGGCGTCTTTAGCCCCTCATCCACCATCGCGTTGATCGCCTCCGCGACCTCCGGCTTGGCGAACGCGCTGACCTCAGCGTTGGGATCATCCCAGGCTCTCGCCTTCGCTCCGGCGAGCCTCTTCGCGAGGCCGGCAGCAATCGCGTCCGCGTTTTTCGGTGTCCAGATGGCGCTCGCGTTCACGCACGCCCGCCCGCCGTTGGCGGCGACCGCTTCGACCATCAGGTCGAGGTGTTGCTCCCAGTTGTCCGCTTGATCCTCGCCGAAGATGATTTTGGAGTATCCGGTGCCGTGGATCTCGACGCGATGGTCGTTCTTGTACTGGGCCATGCTGCGGTCGTCGCCGAAGGCCATACTCCGCCCGCAGAACTGGAGGATGTCGGCGCTCCCTGCGTGGTCGGTGGGCAAGAACCCCAGCACGCTCGCGGGGATGCCGGCCTTCAGGAACGCTTGCAGCACGCGGTACGGCGTCCACGGTTCTTCGCGGCCCGGCTTCAGCAGTAGCGGAATCTTGAACGCGAGCGTTGGCACCCACAGCGAATGCACTCCGGGCGAGTTCGACGGTAGCACCGCACCGAAAACGTTCGTGGTGGGATAGAACGCCTGCATTCGCCCGGAGGCTGTGCTGTAACCCTGATCGAGAGCCTCGACGGGAAGCCCGCGAGTCAAGCCCGCGATAACTTCCTCAATGTTCGCGAGGACGTACTGAACTTTCCGCGCGTTGCGGTCGCAGAACACGAGCGCGCTACCGGTCGTGGCGGAGAGGTTCCGCGTGTACTGGTCGAACGTGAGTTCGGTGTCCCCGCAGGGCAGGGTGGCGTTGAGGAAGTAGTCCGCGGCCTTCTTGTACATGACGAGGATGTCACGAATCGGGATCGCCGCGAGTTCCTTGTGCGCGCGTTCCATGTTGGAGAGGTCACGGGCGATCATGGACCCGGTGACCTGGCTCACCTCCGCGACCGGTTCGCCGGTGACGTGGTGAACCAGTGTCGCCTTCTCCAGGCTGGTGTAGCTTCTACCGAATCGCAACGCGGGAATATGGATCATGGTGCCGGTCAAACAGGGTGTCGGGATTCGTTCCAACTGCCGCACGGAACCGCCATCCTCGCGTTACCCGACGTAATCACGGTTTTAGGGAACGTACTGCGTTCCACAACGGTCAAATGCGTTGTCCGCTGGTTTGGTTGACTCGCGAATGTTCGGGTAGGCTCACGGCTGCATCCGAAGGAATTGTGAGAGATTATTGTTTCGGCTTTTCAAGAGTACAAGGCATTTAGCATTTGCCGCCAATCTGGAAAGGGGCTATTTTCATAAATTACAAGACCCATTTTTGTCGGCACTAATGTCGCCGCTCTCTCTGTTACTGCGGCGCTGATTTCATTTTCAGCCCCGACCCTTCTTGCGGAGGTCCATCTCATGGACGTTCGTCGCACGCGTTCCGCGTTCACGCTGATCGAATTGTTAGTGGTGATTGCCATCATCGCTATTCTCATCGGGCTTCTGTTGCCGGCTGTGCAGAAAGTCCGTGAGGCCGCTTCACGCATGAAGTGCCAGAACAACCTCAAGCAGATGGGCATTGCGATGCATGCCTACCATGACGCCTACGGCCGGTTCCCCACGACTTACAACAACGCGAACCCCAGCGCCACCGGGACCGGGTTGGGTTACACCGACTACTGGTGGAGTTGGATGCGGTGCATCATGCCCTTCATCGAACAACAACAAACAGCGAACAACGCCATCCCGCAGAAGGTATTCCAGTGTCCGACGGAGGGTCGGTCTGCAGAATCGGTTTCGTTCTCGGGCTTCGGCACGATGAGTTTCACCAGTTACGCGGCAGTCGGGGGTGTCAATTCCTGGACGGACACGGGCGCCAAAGGCTCCGTGATGGAGTACCTTGTCAACCAGCGGATCGTGAACGTTACCGACGGAACCAGCAACACCCTCTTGGTGGGCGAACGTCCACCGGCAGCGGATCTCTTCTACGGTTGGTGGTCTTACGACGGCCCAGACACGACCATGGGCGTCGCGAACACGTACATCATCTACGGTTCGGGCCAGAACTACCCCAACACCGCAACCCAAACCTGCGCTAGCCCCTCGCTATACGGGCCGGACATTGGGAGCAACCCGTGCGCGTTTAACCACTTCTGGGCCAACCACACTGGCGGTGGCAACTGGCTCTTCGCGGACGGCAGCGTCCGCGGACTTTCCTACAGCGCCCGACCCATCATGCCCCAACTAGCCACCCGCGCGGGTGGTGAGGTTGTGAATATCCCGTAAACACCACGTTCCCGGCACTCCGGGCCGCACTCACGGCCTGGAGTCGTTTCCCACCTCCACTCCACACCCAGGCAGACTTTCCGATGAGACATCTCGCTCACGTCGCGCTTGTGTTTCTCCTTACGGGTGCCATGCTCGCCAGCGGCTGCGGATCGACCCCCAGTGAACTCACTGGCTCGGTTCGCCACCAGAACAAGGATGTTGTCGCTGGTACGGTGACCGCGTACGACACCGAGAAGAACGCCTATCAAGGCAGTATCGAGCACGGCCGATACACGATCAGCGGTATCCCCCCGGGCACCGTCCAGATTGTCGTCATCAGCCCGAACCCAGCCGGGATGGCCTCACCACCGCAGGCAGACGGGACCAAACGAACAGGTGGACGCGAGCCAAGACCGAAAACCGGTGATGAGCCCCCGGTTGTAGGCTGGTTCGCGCTTCCAAATAAGTACGAGGATCTCGCGACTTCACCACTGAAAACCGAGGTGAAAGCCGGGCCGAACACGTTCGACATTGTCCTCGACTGATTTCACCAACCGCTCGTGCTACGGCCCCGGACTTCCGGGGCCGTTTTCGTTCCTGGCGCGAGATTCTCAATACACGCCGACGACGGTGCCGCCCGCGCGTTCCGCGAACGGGCGGATCCCACGCACGCCGTCACAGGGTACTTTTCTGACGGTGGTTCACGCTCCGGGAACCGCGGCACGAAGAACTCCTTCGTGCCGCGGTTCGTCGAAGTTATTTGGGTTCACCACCTCATCGGTCAGGAGTTCAGAGGTCCCTCAAACTGGAATGCGCGTGCGCGGAAGAGGAAGTCCACGATGCTCCCCTCGTGAGGTTGCAGCCAGTTCAGTTTGATCGTCGGCATCGCTCCCAGATTCAACCGGTCGATGTGGGTCGCGTCGATCAGCGCGCGCTGGAACTTCTTGTCCTCGGTAATCGCGGAACACACCAGCGTCGGCCCGATCTTCTCCAACATCTTCTCTTGCGGGCACTTCACCACGGTCGCGAACGGGAACATGTACTCCTTCTTCGCCATCGCGGTGTCCGGCGAGTCGCTGTGCATGATCGTAGGCCGCATGTAATCGCAGCGCTCCCGCTTGTCGAGTCGATTGCCGTACTTGGCCGTCACGTCCGTGACTCCGGCTTCTTTCAACGCGGCCTCGATGTCGTTGTTGACGCCGTCCGCTTGCTTCGGCACGGTAAACGGGGCCAGCGCCGAGTTCGGGTCTTCCGGCGGCAACGGTTTGATCGGCCCGATCTTGGCCGCGATCGCCTCCGCGATCTTCTCGGTGTGGCGCGACGCCCAGATGCCGGAACAGTTGATGCACCCGCGACCGCTGTTGATGTAGATGCTATCCGCCATAATATCGACGTACTTCTCCCACTGATCGACCTTGTCGTCGCCCAGGAGAATCTTGCTGAAGCCGGGGCCGTGGGCCTGCACCTTCGGGTTACCCTTGTACTGCTCGACCACGGCGGTGCCGCCGAAGATCAGGCTTCGCGGGCACTCCTTGAGTACCGCCGCGCCGATGTCGCCGAGACCGGGATAGATGCACATCGCCTGCTTCGGCACACCGGCCTGCACGAACGCGTTGAACATTCGATACGGCGTCCACGGCTCCTGCGGGCCGGGCTTCAGAACGAGGCCGACCTGCATCGGGATGATCGGGAGCCAGAGAGTGTGAACACCGGGTGAGTTCGACGGCAGCACCATGCCCAGCACCGGCGACTGGCACTGATAACTGACCGGCACTCCGCGAGCCTCGACCCCGTGACCGCGCGACAGGATGTTGAGATCCAGCCCGCGCGTCAGCGAGTCGAGGATCTTGTCCATGTTGCCCAACACGAAGTTGTTCTTCTCCATGTTGAACTTGCACATGTGTTCCGGCAACCCGGTGGTTGCCGACTGCATGCGCGCGAACTGATCGGGTGTTTGCGTGCCGTCGCCGAGCGGCAACTCGGCTTTCGCGTACAACTCGCCGGCCTTCTTCATCATCTGCAAGAGATCGGCGATGGGGATTTCGCGCAGCACGTCGCGTGCGCGCTGGGCGAAGCGCATGTCGCGTTCGACCATCGCGGCGTTGGCGCGCCCGACTTCGGCGAGCACCTCACCGGTAATGAAGTGGATGACCTTGTCGGTCTCCAGGCTCTTGTAGGGTTCGCCCCAGCGCAAGACCGGGATGTTGATCACAGGTGTTCTCCATTGTTGGTAAGCCGCGAGCGGCTCAGCAAAGTTAATAAACCCCGACGGTGGTCGTGGCCGCGATCTCGTGGAAGGGGCGCACGCCGCTGACGCCGTCCCACGGGTACTTCTCGCTTGGCGCTTCGCGCTCGCCCTCGTCGCGCTCGGCGAATCGCGGTACGAAGAATTCCTTTGTCAACGTGGTGAGGAGCACGCGCCCCGTTCCGCCGACCGGCACAAGTTCATCGTAGTTCTTGAAGTTCACCACCTCCGCCACCGCTCGCGGTTGCGGGGCGTAGTACGCGATCTTGTAGTTCGATTCGGGGGTCGGCATCTCTGCCGCCGCGAGGCCCATCAGCGTGTTGCCGTAGGTAGGCGCGATGTACACTTCTGGCCCCAGGTACTCTTCCATCGTGAACCGGATCCACTGCGAAGTCATCTCCGTGCCGCCGCAGAAGATGCCCGTGATGCCGGCCTTCGCGATACTCGAGCCTTCCTGATCCAACCGCTTGCAGAGCGCGTCGAGCAGTTTTGGCGTGGTGAACATGCACTTGATGTCGTGACCGGCCGAGAGGATCGTCATCGCCTGATCGACGCAGTGTTCCTGGTACGCCTTCAGGTGTTCCATCCAGCCCTTCTTGATGACCTTCACGACCCAACGCGGATCGAGATCGAGGCAGAAGCAGATGCCGCCGCGATACTGGGTCAGGTGTTCGATGGCGAGCCGGAGCCGGCGCGGGCCGCTCGGCCCGAGCATGAGCCAGTTCGAGTTTCGCGGGAAGAACTTGTCCGAGAACGAATCGGACATCATCTCGTAGTCGATCTTGAAGTCGTCCGAGACGACGCGGCTTTTGGGGATACCGGTGGTGCCGCCGGTCTCGAAGACGTACCACGGCTTGTCACGCAGTCCCTTCGGAATCCAACGGTTCACCGGGCCACCGCGAAGCCAGTCGTCCTCGAAGAGCGGGAACTTCTTGATGTCCTCCCACCCGTTCACTTCGGTGAGCGGATTGAAGTTAAACGTCTTCGCTTTCTCCAACCAGAACGGCGTGCCAGTGTCCGGGTGGAAGTGCCAGCGGACCACGTCGCGAACCTGTGCGTCGAGTTGGGCCTTCGCGTTCTTCTTGCGCTCGTCGAGCGTGGTGCCGGTCACGGGTGTCGGCTTACCGGGCGTGTCTTTCACTTCAACTCCAAAGATGAGCAGGGCAGATGATGTAAAGTGTATTGGTTTAGCCGCAACCCCGCAGGGTGCGTCGCGCACTCTGCGGGGTTGTGGCGAATCAGAGCAGGCTAGTTACTTCGTCTTCAGGGCGAACAGCGTGTTCTCGGTCATCACGTACAGCACGCCGTTGGCAACCACCGGCGTGGAGCGGATCGCGGCGGGGAACTCGATCTTGGCGAGCAGATACTCTTTCTCCACTTTCGCCTTCTCCGCCTTCTGGATCGCGCGGGCCGCCTTCATGTCAGGCGCGTTCTTCGCGGCCTCGACACCGTCGAACTTCACCGGCTTCTGCATGTGCTTGAATACGAACACGTCGCCGGATTCACACGCCATGAACACCTTGCCGTCCACGAAGTACGCAGAACCCCAGATCGACGCCTTCATGTCGTAATTCCAGTAGAACTCGCCAGTCTTGGCGTCGAGGCAGTGGATGTAGCCGTGCAGCTCGGAGATGTACACGATGCCATCCACGATGCACGCGGTGGACATGGTGCGCCCGAACTTAAAGTCACGCGGCGCGAACGGACGTTTCTCCTCCCAACCAAATCGCCACACTTCGCACGAGTTCGGGTTCGGCTTCTCGCCGATCACGTCCTTGCCATCGGCGCCCTTCTTTTTATCCTCCAGGAACTTCGAGACATCGCCCTTCTTGGTCGGGGAGAAGCAATAGAAGTTCGCGATGCCGCTGCTGTGTTCGGGGTCCTGACCTACACCGATGTAGACCTTGTTGTCGTGAACGACGGGCGTGCCGATGAAGTCGTTGCGGTTCCCGGTGCCGCCGAGGTCGTAGATAGTGTCCTTCGGGTTCGCATCGAACTTCCACAGCAGCTCGCCCTTGTCGGGAGTGAACCCATACAGCCAGCCGTCGCCGCCGGGGAAGATGATCTGCTTCACGCCGTCGATTTCGCCGTACACGGGGTTCGACCACTGTCCGTGCATGATGTTCTTGCCCGGCAGGCTGCTCTTCCACGCGAGCGTGCCATCCTTCTTGTTAATCGCGACGAAGCTCGGCGCGAGTGGGCTGGGCAGGTTGATGTGGCTCTCGTCCACGCCGTTGGCGGTGACTGTATAGATGATGTCGCCGACGATCAACGGGCACCCGGCCGACATGTTGTGCGGGAACACGTCCTGCGACTTGATCAGGTCGTACTCCCAGAGGATGTCCACATCCGACTTGTCCTTGTACTTCTCGGTCTGGATCCCGTCGTTGCCGTTGGCGAACCCGTCCACGTCCGCACACACGATCGTGCAGCGGTTGCTGACGTAATAGACGCGGTTACCCTCGACGGTGGGCGCTGAGCACAGCCCCTCCTTCGGCCAGTCGGTCACGTTGCCGTTGGGTAGTTTGTCGTGGATCGCCTGCCAGAGGACCTTGCCGGTCTTCTCCTCGAACACCATCAGCACACCCTTGTCGATTGGCTGATCCACACCGTCCTTGTCCTTGATCACGTCGCGTTTGTTCCGAGGCTGTTCGTTGTTGGTTCCGACGAACACCTTACCGCCCGCGACGGTTGGGCCGCCGTAGGCGCGCGAACCGAGTTCGGACTTCCACAACACCCACGTCTCGTGCCATTCTTTCTTCTCCGCTTCCGAGGCGTTCTGCCAGTCCGGCGCATGCTTCGGGAACTTCGCGACCTTGTCCTTGAGGTTCACCATGTTCCGCGACAGCGTGCCGCCGAACATCGTGTAGTCGGTCAACCCGCCGTCGGCGGCGACTGGCGACGTGTCCCCGGCGTTCTTCGTCGGCTGCGCCGCGATGGGCACGAGCGGCGTAATGGCTTCGAGTTGCACGACCGGCAGCGCGGCCGCGGGCGCCGCTTCCGGCGGCGACGCAGGTTGCGTGCAGCCGACCGCGAGTAGCAGCGCCACGGCAAGCGACGGCGTCGTGATGAGGATCGCGTTGCGAGAGGTCATAGGTGGGTTCCGTAGGGTCGGGGCGGTGTCTGCCATCAAATCGCGTTGGAGGTCGCTGCGGGTGCTGTCCTTCTGCCCCTCTCCCGCAAGGGGAGAGGGCAATTCGGCTCACTTCTTGTTCGACAGGATGCTCAGATTGTCGAAGTACAGTTCCGAACCTGGCTCAATCTTGCCGTCGTTGTCGATCACGTTGGGGATGTAGCCGTACAGTCCGGCCGCGCCGACGCGGTTAGGAGCCGTGTCCTCGAATTCGACCGTCCACGCGGCCGGTTCCGGCTCACCCTTCTTCCACACTTTTCCGCGCAGGACCGCGCTGTTCGGCTTGTGCTCGATCGCGAGCTTCATCGTGTACCACGTGTTCGGCTGCCAGTCGAACGTGGCCACGGCGTTGATGCGAGGCTTGACCTCCCACGACGTGATGCGAATGGTACGTTTCTTCGTTTCCGCGTCGGGCTTGCCGTCGAGTACGAGCGTGTATCGGCTGTTGACCAACCCGCCGTCTGGCAACTTGTCGCGCACGAGGCCACCCATGATGTCAGCCTGGATCGTGTAATCGCTCGCCGATGGCACGGTGATGTAGGCGATCGCCTTCGCGAGCGGCGGGCGCGCGTCGGTGTTCGTCTTCATCAACACCTGGTTGCCATCGGGTAGTTTCTTGATGAGGTACTTCCCGTTCGTGTTCACCCAGCCGCCAGGCGACGCGCCAGCCGGGGCCTTGTCGAAGTCCGTTCGCGCCGGCAGAACCGGGGCAACTCTCACGCGAGCGCGAGCAGTAATCGTCCCCAGTTTGAAATCGACGTAGCCTTGCTGGGCCGGGTTCTTCTCCAACGCGAGCGTGGCCTGGGTCACGGTGCCGGTGAGCGTGCCGACAAGGGCCGGCGGTTGCGCCCCGGTCGGTGTCTTCGCGGGCAGCGCGATACTCCAATCGGCTTTATCGGCCAGATCGCTCTTCACTTCGCGACCGTTCGCGTCCACGTACACGACGGCGAACTTGACCGTAGCGCCCGGCGTCACGGTGATTTCCGCGGGGAACAGCCGCGCGCCCGCGACCGCGTTCGGTTTGTACTCGGTTTCCGCGGGCATCGGCGGGTACTTCACCTCGACGGGCTTTGCTTTCGGGTCGCCAATGCAGAACAGGTCGGTGCGGGTGTTGAAATACAACCGGCCGTTCACCGCGATCGGCGTGCCGTTCGTTTCCGTCTGGACCGTCTTACCCTTGACCGTCTCCTTCACGATGTAAAGGAAGGTGTCGTCTTCGTCGGGCGCCTTTTTGCCGTTGAGTTTGAGGATGCTCATGCGGCCCTTCACGTCGAAGATGTAGAGCTTGCCGTCGGCGACGAGTGGCGCGCCACGAATCTCAGTGGCATACCGGTATCGCCACAAGACCTTCCCGTTCACCGCGTCGAACGCGAACAGGTCGCCGCTGTCTTCCGGGACGTAGAGCACGCCGTCCGCGAGTGCTGGCGAAGACAGCCCGAACCGTTGACCCTTCGAGTACTCCCACACGAGTTTCGGCTTCTTGGTAACGGGGTCGAGTTGGCCCGCATCGAGGCAGATGACCTTTCCGATGATGCCGCCACCGGGGTTCTCTTCGCCGTGCGAGCAGTACACGAGGTTCCCGTTGACGACCGGGCTTGGGTTCACGGAGCCACCACTGAAGGCGTAGTTCCACACGCGTTCGCCTGTTCGCACCTTGAAGGCGTGAATCGCGCCGTCGCTAGCGCCGGTGATGAGCAATCGCTGGCCGCCGATCACGCTGACGATCGGGTTCGACTGATACGTGACCTTCAGCGGAAGGTTGGTGTCGTTGATCCACACCACGGTCCCGGTCTTGCCGTCGAACGCCAGGAACCGGTTCGCGCCACGGGCCTGATCGCCCCAACTGGAGTTGAGCATCCCGACGATCACGAGGCCGCTGTCGAAGGTCGGTGCGACGATGCGCCCACCGTATCCGCTGACGCGCCCGAATTCTTCCGTGAGTTGCCGCTCCCAGACGAGTTTCCCGGTGTTGTCGAGACAGATGAGGTTACCTGCGGTGGTGTGCGCGAACACCGTACCGTTCGCGGGGTCGGCCGCGAGCGGAGTCCACCCCAACCGACTCGAAACGATGTCGCTGTGGTAGATGCGTTCAACGTGTTCCCAGAGCTTCTTGCCGGACTTCTCTTCCAAGCACACAACGCGCTCGGATTCGCCCAGCCCATCGCCGAATCCCTGGAGCACATAGATTCGGCCATCCATCACGAGCGGCGCCGCGCGGCCGCCGAACGGCGCGGTCCAGATGACGTTGCCCTTCTCCTTCAGCGCCGGGTCGAACTCGCCGGGCAGCCCCTTTTCGAGCGAGTGCCCGTTCTGCGCGGGTCCGCGCCAGTGCGTCCAGTCAGCAGATTTCACCGCAGATGACGCGGAGAACGCAGAGAGAAGAACAAGGCCGAAGAGTCGTGGGAGGGACAGCATCAGGAACTCCGTGGTTGAATTTGCTGTTGGTTTGCTCAGCGGTCTCTGTGTTCTCAGCGGCGAGACTACTTCTGACGTACGACCCGGCGGGCTTTCATCTCGAACCTGGGCAGCGTTCCGGGCGGGGCGGTGGTCACTTCGACGCGGAAGTACAGTTCGTCGCGGATCGCGCGACCGACCGCTTCGGCGAGTGCAATCCCATCGCCGCTCGCGGGTTCCACTTCCAACCGCAGGTCGGAGAGAGGGTTCGTGTTGTCCACGTGAATCCGAAACTCGGCGACCGCGGGAAATCGTCGGATGATGGCTTCGATTGCGCTCGGGTACACGTTGTTCCCGCGCACGTGAATCATATCATCGGCGCGGCCCAGAATGCCACCCTCCAGTCGGCGCCATGTGCGCCCGGTTGTGTCCGGCGTTGTCGCGATGCGGACCATATCGCCAGTGCGGTAGCGTATCAGCGGACTGCCCGCTCGCCCCAGGTTGGAGAGTACCAGTTCGCCGATCTCGCCATCGGGGCGGGGCTGTCCCGTACGCGAGTCGATGACTTCCGCGAGGTAATCGCATTCTAAGAGGTACATCGCGCCAGGGCACCCCTCCGCTTCAACCGCGACCGGACCAACCTCGGTCATGCCGTAGTGGTCGAAGACACGCGCCCCCCACGCGGCTTCGAGACGCTCGCGTGTTGCCGGTATGTTCCCACCAGGCTCGCCAGCGACCACGATCGCGCGAACCGCGCTCGCGGGGAGGTCGAGGTTTTCCTTCGCCGCGACTTCCGCGAGGTGCAACGCGTAGGTCGGCGTAGCGAAGAGTACCGTGCAGCGATGTTCCAGCAGGAACCGCAGTCGCGCGATGCTGCTCATTCCGCCGCCGGGCATCGCGAGCAAGCCGGCTCGCGACGCGGCCTCGAATGCGCTCCAGAACCCGAGAAACGGCCCAAACGAGAACGGAAAGAACAACCGGTCAGCGCGTGTCACCCCGAGCAACTCGAAGTTCGTGATCCAGCAACCGGTGATCCACTCCCACGATTCGCGTGTGTCGAGCCAGTGCAGCGGGTGCCCGGTGCTCGTGCCGGAAGTCTGGTGGAACCGCGAATAGTCATTCAGGGGGAAGGTCAGGTTGGTGCCATAGGGCGGGTGTTCCGTCTGGTCCGCGACCAGTTCCGCTTTTGTGGTGAACGGCAATTTCGCGAAGTCGCCGAGTGATTTAATGCCGCTTGCGGCGTCGCGTGCGAGCTTGCGTGAGTAGAACGGATTCCCCGGCAGCACCGTGGCGAGCAACAGCCGTACGGCCGCGAGTTGTGCGGGCCGCAAGTCGTTTGCTGGGGTGGTGAGGGAAACCGTCGACATCAGACACTCGGGGCCGGGTCTCGGGCGGGTGCGGCGTTGGGATCGCAGTATACACGGCACACCGGGGCAAGCACCCGGATTTTCAGGGCATACAGGTATCGGTCCGGCCTCTTACAGCCATCGGGAAAGAAGTTCTAAACGAACCCTGTTCAGACGCGCTCAAGCCGCACGAATGCGAGCGACCGATTCCGGTGTGAGGACACGAACGAACCCCTCCGAGTCTTCCACCTCCAAGCCGTCGAAGCTCATGTCGCGCAACCGGCCAGTGGTCGTGGCGCCACCCGGGTGCTCTACGATCACTTGTCGTCCGAGCAACCCGATACGCCATTTCCAGTCCGCTTCGACTGCGACGCGTTCGCCCGCGATCAGTCGCGCGTACTCCAGATCGAGTTTGCGGATCACCACGCTAGCAGCAGTACGCGGATCGATTAACCCGCCGGAGACGACGCCAAGCGATGTCGCGTCGGGGAGGTTCGCCTGCGTGAAATCCTCAGCGGTTTGCGTGAGGTTCAGGCCGATGCCGACGACTGTGGTGACGCCAGCCGCATTGTTACTCTGCTCGATCAAGATCCCGCAGACCTTCTTTCCGCGGATGAGTAGATCGTTGGGCCACTTGATTCGTGCCTGAACGCTCGTTAGGGACAAGATCGACTCCGCGACCGCGATCGCGGCCCACGCTGTGAGGATTACCGGCTGGCGCAATTCCACAGGTGGCCGAACCACGACGGACATGAGGAGCGAACTACCGGGTCGGCTCATCCACGTGCGACCGTACTGCCCACGGCCCGCGTGTTGGTGGTCCGCGATCAGTACAAGACCATCCGCGTCTTCCTCTGTAGCGATTGCTGCTGCGAGGGTGTTTGTACTTTCGACGTGTTCGTACACGAGAACCCGACGCCCGATGCGATCGGTATCGAAGTGCCAGGTTTCGCGGGGGGTGAAGGGGACTGCGTTCACGTGAGGAAATCCAGCCCGATGTCCAGCGCGGGCGCGGAGTGCGTCAGCGCGCCGACGCTGATGCGGTCCACGCCGGTCGCGGCGATGTCCCGAATGGTGGTCAGGTTCACGCCGCCAGAGGCTTCGAGCAGTACTGCCGGCGCGACCGCGTTACGCCGACTAACCCCCGTACGGAGTTGATCGAGTGTCATGTTGTCGAGCAACACGATGTCCGCTTTCACCGCGAGCGCGTGTTCGAGTTGTTCGAGCGTATCGACTTCCACTTCGACGAGAAGGCCGGCATTGCCGGGGAAGGCGCGGGCCGCCTCAACCGACTTGCGGACGTCGCCACCCAAACCGGCGATGTGGTTGTCCTTGATTAGAATGCCGTCGTACAACCCGACGCGGTGATTGGTCCCGCCACCCATGCGCACCGCGTACTTCTCGAGAAGCCGCCAGCCTGGGGTCGTTTTGCGAGTGTCGAGCACCTTCGCGCGGAACCCGGACGCGGCATCGACGTACTTGCGCGTGAGACTCGCGACGCCGCTCAACCGCTGAAGGAAGTTCAGCGCGGTGCGCTCTGCGGCGAGTACCGCACGCAGCGGCCCCGCGACAGTCGCCAGAACGGTGCCGCGTGTTGTCGCGGTGCCGTCGGGTGCGTTCGCGGTGAAAACGAGTTCGGCACTGACCGCGTGGCACACGCGCCCCGCGATGGGCAACCCCGCGACCACGCCCACCGAGCGCGCGACGAACGCGGCGCGGGCGTGTGTCGCTTCGGGGATAGTCGCGAGGCTTGTGCGGTCGCCGGTGGTGCCGAGGTCTTCCGCGAGCGCTAGCCGGATGAGCGCGTCGGCTGCCTCAGTTTCTGCGGGGGTGAGGGAAGAGGAATTCATGCCGTTACGGTAATCAACACGCGGAGGAATGGCGAGGAGCGTGTTGTCATACGAGCCGGAAGCGTAAGCGATGGACAGCGCTACCCGTCGCTTACGGTTCCGGCTCGTGTCGAACGAGACCACAATCACGGAATCGTTGGCAACAGCGGCGAGGGTGGGGTCGGTGGCTCCAGTATCATCTGCCGCATCTGCATCATCTCGCGCCGGGCGATTTCCTCGACTGCCTTGTCGCCAGCGGTTTCGAGTTGAAGGTTCCGGTCTGATTCTACGAAGTTCGGTGTGATGCCGACGCCGCTTATCGGCCCGCTGGTCGGAGCGATCAGTTTCGCAATTGTGATCCGCACAGTACCGGACTTGTTAACCTTCTTACCGGTTGTGGGGTCGATGTCGTCGAGTGTGACGAGCCGGAGCGGTGACTGCACGGTCCCCTTCCCGAAACTCGGCATCCCGACGAGCGTTGCGCGGTCGTGGTCCTTCAATGCTGCCGCGAGCACTTCCGCCGCGGACGCGGTCTCGGCGTCGATGAGAACAACCAATGGTATGTCGTGTGCGCCCATCCCGGTCGCGGACGTGAAGACCTGATTCGCGACTTCGGTGATCTGGCCCTGAGTTCTGACGATCACACCAGTTGGGAGCAACCGGCGTGCGGTTTCAACTCCCGCGAGAAAGGAGCCGCCGTGGTTGCCTCGCAGGTCGATTATGACAGCTCGCGCGCCGGTCATTTTGAGCGCGTCAATAGCCGCGTCAAGTTCACGCGGGGTGGAGTTCTGGAAATGCCCGATGCGTGTGTAACCGACCGGCTTGTCGGGGACCATCCGCGTGCCAAAGACGGACGGCACCGCGACGGGAATCCGAACCTCAATCTTCGCGTTGTCCTCGGCCCCACGGATATCGAGTTGGTGGAACCCTTCGACGGGGTGGCGAAGTGCGCCCGCCGCGCCGGGCAGTCCGGCCGCGTCCATCACGCGATCGTTCAACCGTATGATGCGGTCGCCTCGCTTGAGGTGCGGGTATGTCAGCGAGACCCACGAGTTCGGGACGAGGCCGGAGACAATGAGTGAGTTGTTCTCGATGCCGAGGTGCAACCCGGCGGCACTGAGATCGGGGATCGGGGAGACTTCCGTGTTCGCGTTCGGTGTGAGGAACACCGTATACTCATCAAGCCCGCTACATGCCCCGCACGCGGCCTCGATCGCGAACGCGGAGGGCACACGCACGGTGAAGTGCTCCTGCGCGGTCGCGATCAGTCTGCGCATCGAACTCCGTGCGTCCTTGTGGTCGGTGACAGCACGCTTCGCCCACTGCTGCCGGAGCGCGGTTCGGAACTGATCGAGTTTGTCGGCCTGCGGGTTCTCAAGGAACGCTTGTCGGAACGCCGAGTTGCCAAGCGCACGCTCCAGTTCTTCGACAGCGAAGTTCCACAGGTGTTGAACTGTGGCCTTCTCGCGATCCGCGTAAACGACGGGAATCTTTTGGAACACCTCGGCGAACAGGTCCAGACCGCTATCGACCGGCATCCCGTTCGCGAACTGCTGGAAACTCGGGTCGCGGTGGCGGCGAAGCTGCTGCGTGTACCGCAGTGCGGTGTTCAGCTTCTCGCGAAGTTCAGGCGATGCGCGATCCGCGACGAAGAGGTGGCAATAGGCGTTGAACGCTGCTTCCCAGTCTCGGGATTTCTCTGCTTTTTCGGCGATTTCGCGGAGTTGAGCGGGGGTAGGCTTCGCGGCCCGCTTTGGTTCCGGGGCACCGCTCACGGGTGGGGCACTGAATACGAACGCGCTCAACGCGAGCACGCTCGCGGCTCCGAACCGCCGTAGGGTCGCCCACACAATCATTGCGAAGTCTCCGACTCCGACGAGGCCGGGTTGCGGAGGCCGAACATTCGAGGAGAGAAGCGAATGATGCCTGTTAGGTTGTAGAAGATATTAAACACGGATGCGGGATCGCGTCAAACGAAAGTTCCGAATCACGTTACATACAGGTGACGCCGCGCAGGATTCCCGTTGTCCACCGTGTTCCGCGCGCTTACGACAAACTCTACTCCACTCGTTTGTGACTTGAGGGCGGATTATGGTCGATCCGGTACGCCAAGCGGTCGTGTCGGGGGCCACGACGGTCGTGATCAAGGTCGGCACGAACGTGCTGGCTGACCCAACCGGGCACCTCGACCGGCACCGCATTCAGTCGCTCGCGGACCAACTTTACCGCGTTCGTGAAAGCGGCCGGAAGGTCGTACTCGTCACCTCCGGGGCGATTGGGGCTGGAGTCGGGAAACTCGGACTTGGAAAGCGGCCCACCGATCTTTCGCACCTCCAAGCGTGCGCCGCGGTCGGGCAAACCGCGCTCGTGCAACTCTACCAGGAAAGCCTCACGCCCTACGGAATCCAAACCGCCCAGATTCTCCTGACTGCGAGCGACTTCGAGAATCGCGCCCGATATCTGAACGCCCGGAACACAATCGTCACGCTGTTCGAGTACGGCGCGCTGCCGATTATCAACGAGAACGACACGGTTTCGGTCGCGGAAATCAAGTTCGGCGATAACGACCACCTCGCCGCGATGGTCACGAATCTCCTTCGCGCGCCCCTGTTGGTTCTGCTGACCAACGTGGATGGCCTCTATTCGGACGATCCCCGAACCAACCCGGATGCCCAACTTATCGCCACTGTTCCCAATATCGATCAATCCGTGACCGGACTTGCGGCAGACACGAAAAGTGCGCTCGGCACAGGTGGAATGGAGAGCAAACTCAAGGCGGCACGACTGGTTACGGTCGCGGGCGAAGCCGTCATCATCGCGAATGGTTCGCTCGACGGGATCCTGGACCGCGTCTTCGCGGCAGAAGCAGTTGGTACGCTGTTTCTCGCGCATGGGGAAGGATTTTCGTCGCGGAAACGCTGGTTTGGGCTGACCGTGCGGCCGAAAGGCGTGTTCCGACTCGACGCGGGGGCGAGGCAAGCGGTTCTCGAAGGGAAAAGCCTGTTGCCGATCGGCGTGACCGCCGTTGAGGGTGAGTTCGGAAAGGGTGATGTGATATCAATTTGCGATCCACAGGGTGTGGAACTCGCACGAGGCTTGAGTAACTACTCTTCGGGGGCCGCGGAGAAGATTTATGGGCTGCATACGGACCGCATCGCGGCGGTGTTGGGGAGCGTTCCATATCCAGAACTGGTTCACAGGGACAATCTCGTCCTCACGAGTTAGGATGGTGGTGCGATGTCGTCTTGTTGTTGATGACCGCTGAGTGCGAATTCCCGCGGCTGAACTGTGACGATGCCGAAAGGCGAAGCGAATCCCCCGGCTCCGCGCGGCTCCGCTCGCCGGGCGGAGTTTGAGGCGCTACATCAGCAGCACAGCCGCGAAGTCTGGGCGCTCACGTATGCCCGGTGGATGGACGCCGACCTCGCCATGGACATTACGCAAGAAGCATTCCTGCGGCTCTGGAAGCAGTGGGAACTCGGTGGCGAAGAAATCCAAAACCCGCGAGCGTGGCTCCTACGCGTGGCACGAAACTTGGCGGAAGATTATGCGAAAAGCGCGTTCCGGCGGAACGGTACGCAGCCCCCAGAGTTGTTAGACGGTGTGCGGTCCTCGCAACCGCTGCCGGCTGACGAACTCGAACGACAAGAGCAGTTCGCCCAACTGAGAGCAGTGTTGGACGAACTCGCACCCGCGGACCGCGAAATACTGACGCTCCGGTATGCACTCGATTACGACGCGAACACCATCGCCGAACAGCTCAACGTGGCTGTGACGGCGGTTCATATGCGGCTGAGCCGGGCACGACAGCGGCTCGCCGAACGACTCTCGACCCACGGAGACTTCGCTCCCGGTACACCGGCCAGTGAGTCCAAAACATGAACGCAACCGCTCCCACCGAAACTGACGAACTCGACCGGCTGTTCTCGGACTTCTTCAAGTCCCAGCTCAAACAGCCGTGGCCGAAGGCGCCCGTGCCCGCTGCCGGCGCGCCCACAAGCGAGCCGTCGGAACTGGTGACCACTCGCACCGCCGACGCGCCACGGAACGCCCCGGCGAAGACGCGCGACAACACGGCCCGCGCCCGGTTCACACTGGCGGCGTCCGTCGCGCTGGTGCTCGGCACTGGTTGGTTCCTGGCCGACGGTTTCGAACCTGTGGGTCGTGCCCCCGTTGGAAACGCGTCAACGACGAATAGTCCTGGGATGCTTTCTGGCAGTGAGGCGAAGGGTACGAAGGGTGGCGTTCTGGATCAGATGCAGAAGAACAAGATCAAGGAGGCGCCGAAAGACGACGGCGCGCCCAAGATCGATCTTGGCAAGGAAGAGTAAGGTAAACTGCTCTGTTTAGCGTAGGCCCCAGCGGGGCCGCGCCGGATTGTTGAGGCGCGGCCCCGCTGGGGCCTACGCTAAACAGAGCAGCAGTGCGCATTTTCGACCTTCTCGCAAGTCGAGTAGACAATTCCGCGCTGCTTCCCTTACCATTAAGAGGGAGAAGAGTGATTACCTTTTCTCCCGACACAGCAGTGTCCCTCGTTCACGCTAACTGATGGAGTATGTGTTGATTCCCCCAACGAACGGGGACGACTGGACCGTTCCCGAAGCCGATTCCGAACCCGTTCCGTCCGAAGAGCCGGATTCCGACCAACCGGTTGACGAAAACGCCCACTCCGACGAGGACGCAAGCGACTTCGACGACGATGACGATGGCGATCCCTCGGACGACCCTGACCACGAAGCATCTCCGCCACCGGAAACAGACCCCGCGATGGTGTTCGCGGACCTGGGGTTGATGCGCCCACTGATGGACTCCATCAACCAGGCCGGATACACACACCCCACGCCGATCCAGGAAGCGGTGATACCGCCAGCGCTTCGCGGTAAGGATGTGATTGGGCAAGCACAGACCGGCACCGGCAAGACGGCCGCGTTCCTCATCCCGTTCCTGAACCGCTGGCGCCCGCACACACTGAAGGGGCCGATCGGCGTCGTGATGACGCCGACACGCGAACTTGCGCTTCAGATCGCGACCGAGGCCGAGAGGCTCGCACCGAGCAGTAAATTCAGGTGCATCCCGGTTTATGGCGGCACCGGGATGCAGAGCCAGTTGAACGGCCTCGCCCGCGGTTGCGACCTTGTCGTGGGTACGCCAGGGCGCATGCTCGACCACCTGCAACGCGGGTCGATGTCGCTCTCCCAGGTGCGCTACGCGGTACTCGACGAAGCCGACCGGATGCTCGACATCGGGTTCCGCGATGACATCGAGCGCATTCTGAAGCGCTGTCCGACGGAACGGCAAACGCTGCTCATGTCAGCGACGGTGCCCGAGTCGATCAAGCGCCTCGTGAACCGGTACATGAAAGATCCGGTTCACCTGCACATGACGCCAAACACGCTGACCGTGGACAAGATTCGCCAGAGCTACTTCACGGTGGACCCGGACCGCAAGTTCGAGTTACTGAAACGCGTGATCGAGCGCGAGAAGCCGCGGCAGTGCCTCATCTTCGTGGAGCGGAAGCGCTGGGCCGACAACCTCTATCGCGACCTCAAGCGCGCGGTCCCGAAGGCCGCGGTGATTCACGGCGACTTGCCGCAGTCGCAGCGCGAAAAGATCATGGCTGCGTTCCGCACCGGCGAGATCAAGTACCTCATCGCGACCGACGTGATGAGTCGCGGGATCGACGTGGTGGATCTGTCGCACGTCGTGAACTTCGACTTACCGATGGACATCGAGAACTACGTCCACCGGATCGGGCGCACCGGGCGCATCGGCAAGGACGGGATCGCGATCTCGTTCGCTTTACCGGAGCAGGGCGGGTTGCTCACCGACATCGAGATGATGATTAACCGCCTGATTGAGGCGGACCAGATTGAAGGCTTCGAGGCCGCGGCCCCGCGTGCGAAGGGACCGTACCGCGAGGTCAAGGTGGTGTTCAGCGGGCTGGACGCGGTGAAGCCACCACCGAAGCCCGATGGCCAGGAAGACGATGGTTGGGGTGCCGACGCCGCGCCGGCGGCGCCCACCGCACCGCCCATCGAAGGCAACGATCCGGTGAAGAAGCCAGTGTTCGGGCGCCGTAACAAGAAGTACAGTCAACGGCTGTAATTCGACTGTCCCGCTTGCGGCTCAGCGAACTTGCTGAGCTGCAAGCGGCACAGACCTAGACATGCAGTTCCGTGGTTCCACCCAACACACTCGCGTACCGCGCGCGGATCGGCGCGACCTGTTCTCCAACGAACTCTTCGACTTGTTCACTTGATCGCCCGACGAACAGTCGCGCGTCAAGCACTTCGCCGAAATCCACTTTCGCAAACACTTCCTCCTGCTTCAACCGGTCGAACAACTCGGTGGATGAGCCTTCGCCGGATTTCACACGAGCCGTGACCGCGTGGCTGTGCTGCCGCACGATCTCGTGAACCACTTGTCGATCCTGGCCGGCCCGCACCGCCGCCATCATCAGGTTTTCCGTCACCATGTAGGGGAGGTGTTCGCGCACGTTCTTCGCGATCACGGGGCGGTTCACCACAAGCCCACAACCGCTCTCGTTCTTTTGCGTGAGCAGATTCAAGGCGATCCGCAGGACCGCGTCGGCTGCGAGAAACCCCTGCGGGATGTACAGCCGCCGGCACGCGCTGTCATCGAGCGTGCGCTCGAACCACTGCGTCGAAGCGGTGTTCGCGGCCATCGCGGGTAGACCGGAAATGAAACGCGAAAGACTGCACATGCGCTCGGCGCGCATCGGGTTCCGCTTGTACGCCATCGCGCTCGAACCGATCTGCTCCGCCTCGAACGGTTCGTCGATCTCCTGCCGGTGCGCGAGTAACCGAAGGTCTGTTCCCCACTTGTGCGCCGATTGTGCGAGACCGTTGACCGTGTCCAGAATCTGGGTGTCAACTTTACGCGAGTACGTTTGCCCCGTGACCGGGAACACACGGTCGAAACCCATCTTCTTCGCGACGAGCAGGTCGAGTTGCTTCACTTTGTTGTGATCGCCGCGGAACAGCGCGAGGAAGCTCGCCTGCGTGCCGGTCGTGCCCTTCGCGCCGCGAAACGGCAGTTCGTCGCGCCGAAGTTCGAGTTCTTGCAGATCGAGGACGAAGTCGAACAGCCACAGCGTCGCGCGCTTGCCCACCGTCGTGAGTTGTGCCGGCTGGAAGTGCGTGAAGCCGAGCGTCGGCTCATCCTTCCAGGCGGTTGCGAAGGTCGCGAGCGCGTCGATCACGCACGCGAGGGATTCGCACAACTGCTTCAGGCTCTCGCGCATCAGAATCAGGTCGGCGTTGTCGGTGACGTAGCACGAGGTCGCGCCGAGGTGAACGATTTCCTTGCAACCGGGCGCGATGTCCCCGAGTGCGTGAATGTGTGCCATCACGTCATGCCGCAGTCGCTTCTCGTGGGCCGCAGCACGCTTCAGGTCGATGTCGTCGAGGTGCGTGCGCAGTTCGTTGAGTTGAGTGGGCGTGATACGAGCCGAAACGCCGTCGTCCGCGAGTAGCCCCAACTCGGATTCCGCCTCCGCGAGCGCGAGCCACAGCCGGCGCCACGTGCGGAACTTACGCAGTGGCCCCCAGCGTTCCGCCATCTCCGGGGAGGCATACCGGCTGATTAAGGGGTTGTCGTATACGTCGGTGTGTTGCGTCATGACTTGAATTATTCTTGGCGAGCGGAGGACGTTGGCTCACTGTGAGGCGTTCCAACACGGCGCTTGTCGAACGCGCGCCAGAAGCGGCACAGGGCGCTGTTCTTTGTACGATTTCCGACTCGCGACGCCGCTCGTCGGCGACGCGAGCGCAACCCGTGCGGTATAGTTTCACTGACAGGAAGACCGACTCTTCCGAGAGCCGGCTGTCGCAATTCAACCTTCACGGAGGACGATGATGCGCACTTGGCTCCCGCGACTCGGGTCCGCGGCGCTGACCGCGGCGCTGTGGGTGAGCACTGGGCAACCCGGGTCTGCTCAACCCGGCGCTCAGCCCCCGCCGCCCGCGTTCTACACGATGCCATCGCCACAACAGCGGTTTGACTTCCCGCAGGGGCCGGAACCGGCACTGCCGCGCTACTCCTACTACCCCTATTACTACTTCCCGCACAGCTACTGGCCGCAGAACAGCCCGCAGTGGCCGGAACCGAAGGGTCACCCCTACGTCCGCCCGCCCGCGTACATGGCCTATCCCGCGTTCAAGGAACCGGGCTGGCGCTATGAACTGTGGACCCCGATGCGGTACTATCGCGGGAACCACTTCTGGCTGGATCAATTCTGAGATTGGGTGCGAGTGTGAACCGTCGCCCACCGTGGCAATGATTCGCTCTTGTTAGCCATTCGCGAGGTCGGGTAGTTCGCCCTGGTACTCCCGCCCTACTCGACGGCGTTTATTTCAGATCGTCGAGGCGGAAGCGGGTGTAGAAGAGTTGGTAGTTCCCGGACTCCCAGCGGTCGAAGAGGCACCCAACGGTGCCGTCTGGCAGCACGGCCAGGGAGGAATACTGCGCGTCGCCAGCCTGGAGGAGCTTCGACCGCGACCACGTCTTACCCTCGTCGGGGCTGAGCCGCACCGTCAGGTCGCGTCGCTTCGGCCCGGCCGGGTTGGAGAACAGCCACCGCGGCTTGCCCGCGGCGTCCGGGAGGCGTATCAGGCACCCCTGGCAGTGCGGGTCGAATAGGGCGTCGTATTCCGCTTCTGACCACGTCTCCCCGCCGTCCTTGCTGAGGGCGACGGCCCGCCGCTCCTTCCCCTCGTTCGTGCGGGCATTCAGGACGAGACTGCCGTCCTGTTTCTGGATCACATGGCACTCACCGATCTGACGGCCCACGGGGTCGCCCCGCTTCCACGTCTTCCCGTCGTCGTCACTGAAGACCAAGTGACTTCGGTAGATGCCGCCCTTCTCATGCGTGTGGTACGCAGGGATGACGAGCCGACCGGACTTCAACTGGATGCCAGTGCCGGGACCGGTCCCGTACCACGTCCACTTCGGGTCGCGAGCGGTCTCGGAGATGTCGCGTAACTCGCCCCATGTCTTGCCGGAGTCCTTGCTTGAGACGACGAGGACGCGGGTCCGCTCCTTGCTCGTGCCGGCGACGATCCCCTCCTCGGTGTCGGTGCCCAGGCTGCGAGTCAGCCCCATCCACACGACGCCGGTCTTGCGGTCAACGAGCAGGCACGGGTTGCCGAGCGTGTTATCGCCGTCGGACGCGACAACCACCAGTTTCGACCACGTCTTGCCGAGGTCGGTGCTGCGCTTGAGAACGATGTCGATCTTCCCCTTCAGTCCGCCGCCGTCCTTGCGCCCCTCGCACACCGCGAGCAGGTCGCCGTTGGGTGCGACGAGTAGCGACGGGATGCGGTACCGCGGGTAACCCTCCTTGCCGCTGACGAACAGGTGGACCGGAGTGTCCTGGGCTCGCGCGTCGGCAAGAACCAACAGGACGGCGACGAAGGCGAGTGCCGGACGCATAAGGCGACCTCGGTTCGTGGGGCGTAGAGCCGGGAACCCGGCACGTTCGATCGCGGAGTGGCAGTTGGCCTTCGGATTCAACGCGACGCGTCGGCAGTGTATCATGAAGCGGCGAGGGAGGCGACCATGCGCACCGAACAGCTCCCATACCTGGACACCTTCGTTTGCGCCGCCGAGCGTGGCAGCTTCACCGCGGCCGCGCGCGAACTCGGCCTGTCGCAGGCCGCGGTCAGTCAGCGCGTGCAGTGCCTCGAAAAACTCCTCCGCACGCCCCTCTTCCGCCGTGAGGGCGGGCGGGTCGGTCTCACCGACGCCGGTCGGAAACTGCACGAGTACGCAGGCCGCATACTCGAATTGACCGCCGAGGCGTTGGGTGCGGTGACGGGCGTCCCGGTCGAGGTCACCGGCGAACTCCTCCTCGCGGCCAGTTCCGTACCGGGCCACCACCACCTGCCCCGCGCCCTCGGCGATTTCCGCAAGCAGTACCCCCTCGTGCAGGTCCGTGCCTCCGTGTCCGACACCGAGGCCGTGTTCCGCCGGATCGAGGCAGGGGAGGTCAGCCTTGGGTTCGTCGGGGCGTCCGGCGGATCGCACCTCGAATCCCGCCCGTTCGCGACCGACGAACTGGTACTCGTCGTCCCAAAGGGGCACCCGTGGTGGCGGAAGCGGCGGCTGACGCGGGCCGATCTTGTCGCGCAGCCGTTCGTGCAGCGCGAGCGCGGCTCCGGATCCCGACACTGTTTCGAGCAGGCGCTGGAGCGGGCGGGGATCGCGGCCTCGGCGCTCAACGTCGTCCTGGAACTCGGCAGCAGCGAGGCGGTCCTGGCCGCGGTTCTCGGCGGTGCGGGGGTCGCGGTGCTCTCGCGATTGGCAGTGCGCAACGAGGTGAATGCCGGCAAACTGAAGCCGGTGCCGGTCGACGGTCTCACCTGTGCGCGAGAACTCTTCGTCGTTTGGGACCGGCGACGAGTGTTGCCAGCTCCGGCCCGCTTGTTCCTCTCCTTCGTCCTCACCTGCACGGTCGTTTCCTGACCCATAAGCACCACTTATTGACCGGCCGCAGGGTATCACTTCTTCGCGGTAACGCACCATCACCTTGGGAAGGTAGAACACAACCTCATTCACCAACGTCGTGACAGCCACCCGAAGCCGGAGCGTGTGACGGTCGTGTTGGCCACGGTTGGGAGTGAGTCGGTTCGGCAACGAGCAGTACACCTTCCCGGAGCGGTTCCGGGCGGGCTTCTTAGTGAGGAGTCCAGCTCATGCGTGTGATCCAGGGGATCGGCCTGGCAGCGATCGTGTTCTCGCTGTCGTCGGTCCGTGCGGACGAGTTGAAGTCAGGCCCAGAGAAGAAGATCGGCGGCGCCTTCGATGTGAAGGCAGTCACCGGCGGCAGCGCGGGTAAGACCTTCTGCTATGTCTGACGGTACAACGGGCAGGGTCGTCCCGCCGTGGTGATCATCTTCACCCAAAAGGCGGACGACAACTTGGCCAGTCTGGTCAAGGCCGTAGACGCGGTGCAGAAGAACAACGAGAAACTCGGCACCTTCGTAGTAGGGGTGAGCGGGGTCGAGGAAGCGGACTTCGAGAAACTCCAGGCCACACACAAATTGACCACGCCATTGACAGTGGCGAAGGACAAGGACGGACCGCCAAAATACACACTGAACAAGGACGCGGCCGTTACCGTGGTCGTCTACAAGAAGGGCGGCGTGGTCCACAAGAACTTCGCGTTCAAGGACACCAAGTCCGCCGTCGAGAAGGCCCAGGAGATCGCCCAAGCCACAGAGGAAGCTCTGAAGTAGTCGCCCGATCTCATCGAGCGCCCCCTACCCACCAGAACTCACGCGGGTTCTGGTAGGTTGCCCCCACCGGATCCGGTGGGGCACTTCTGGAATCGCACAACTCAGAAGACGGATCGACGCGGTTGCGCGTCGTCGCGGTCCGGTATCATGAGTTTCACAACTCACTTGGGCAGCACCTTCGACAGGGCCGCGACGATGTCGTCGCGCCTGGTCGTGTCCAGTTCGCCCTTCCGTAGCGCGAAGTTGGAGGTCACCTCCTGTCGCCCTGGTCGGCCCACGGTGTAGATCACGACAGTCACGTCGGCTTCCTTGTTCACCTCGTAACGCGGCGGGGCGTTGCCAATGCAAAATGACACGCGCGTCAGTAATTCCTTCTTCGCCAGCGCGCGGAGTTGATCGGCCCGTCCTTCCGCGTCGCCAATGATGACGAACACACCCAAGTTCTGACCACCGGCCCGCTTGGCGGACGCCTCACTCACGACACGGTCGATCTTCTTGACCAAACTGGTCAAGGGTTCGCTCACTTCGTTAACGAAGATCAGAGCGACGAGGTCCGTATCGGGGGTTCAGACCGGGCACCGCCGCTCGCCGGTACCTGGTCCGGCCACGAACTGCGGGTAGAACCCGCCGCGGTTGTTCCGCGCCCCGACCGAGGGACCGGACTTCAGCGGCTCGTCAGCCAGTCCGTTGCCGGCCAGGAGCAGCGCAACGAGGGCGGTGCCTGTGATAAGTCGCGGGAGCATCGAGAGATCTCCTCGTGATGGACACGAAAGTTATCCGAACACGTCCTGTGGATTCGAACCCGACGAGTCGGACCGTAACCTGCCTCTAACTGGTTAGCGGGAGTGCGGGCGCGAAGACGTCAGCCATTCCACGAATTTGTTAGACCAACCGACGCCGTTCAAAGAGGTGGCGTCACGCGAACTCTGCAAGCGGTAATTGACTCCACGGAAGCAACGAGCCTGAAGTCTTTCAGATTCGGAAGCGCAAGACGATGCAACTGGAAGCGGGATCGGGTAAATAGGAGGTTGCCTCGGCACTCACCCTGATACTGCCCGAGCACTCGCCCGGATGAAAGAAAGCAATAACGAGGGTTCCATGTTCAAGCTGCGGATGGCCGTTTTGATCACAGTTCTTGCCTGCGCCAACGCGGCGACAGCGCAGCCAGTACGCAAACACGACGACAAGGGCGCCCCGCCCTTCAAGATGCTGAAAGAAGGTGAGAACCCCCCGCTCGACGCCTACGACAATTTCGTCATCGGGCCGAAGTACGTGCCCGCGCAAGAGCGCAAAAAGATCGACGGCGTTCCCGAGGGGAAGGTGGAGCAGTTCGAGATCGACTCGAAAGACACCAAGCTGTTCAACCCCGGCATCGCCCGCAAGGTGTTTGGGAAGGTCGATCCTAAGAACCCGAAGACACTGATCGTCGAGACCCACACCATCGACTACAAGCGCAAGGTCGGCGTCTACATTCCCGCGCAATACAAGGAGGGCACCGAGGCACCGTTCATGGTGGTCCACGACGGCCCCGGCCAGGCCGGTGGCTACAAGACGATTCTCGACAACCTGATCCACCAGAAGCGGATTCCGCCGCTCATCCTCATTTCCATCTCCAACGGCGGCGGCGACGCACAGGGGCACGAGCGTGGCAAGGAATACGACAACATGAATGGCGACTTTGCCACGTACATTGAGGACGAAGTGCTGCCGCGGGTGGAGAAGAACTGCAAGGTGAAGTTGACCAAAGACCCCGACGGCCGCGCGGCTATGGGCAACAGTTCCGGCGGCTCGGCGGCGCTCATCATGGCCTGGTTCCGCACCGACCTGTACCATCGCGTTCTGACCACTTCGGGCACGTTCGTGAACCAGGCGTGGCCGTTCGATCCCAAGTTCCCCGACGGTGCATGGGGGTTCCACGAGACACTCATTCCCAAGAGCCCCAAGAAGCCCATCCGGCTGTTCATCTCCGTTGGCGACAAAGATTTGCTCAACCCCAACGTGATGCGCGACGACATGCACGACTGGGTTGAGGCCAACAACCGCATGGCCAAGGTGCTGAAGGACAAAGGCTACGAGTATCAGTACCTGTTCTGCCTCGGTGCGGGCCACAGTATCGGCAACGCCCAGTCGCAGTTCCTCCCACACGCCATCGAATGGGTGTGGAAAGGGTACTCCCCAAAGAAGGGCAAGTAGTCGCCTGTGCTGCTACTCCATCGCAGTTTGCTCTTCCCGCGAAGGGTGCCCTCACCATCCCAGCATGCATCTGGATTCCCAACTGCTGGGCAGAACTCCGCCTACCGAACGCCTCGGCGCGGATCTGTAAAATGTTAATGAAACGCTTGAGACAGTTCGGATTGCTTGGCGATTGTTCCTCGCGATTGTGGTGGGGACGGCCACAATGTCATTTCCACAAGTTGCTTCGGGACGATGGATTACTATGATAGGATGGTGTGCCGATCGCCGCCGATCGCAAACCGTGAACTGACCTCCGGTTTGGTGGCCTTGCCACCAAACCCAACAGCGGTAGAATCTGCTTTGGATGGTGTGTCGCACCTCCACGGGTGTCGCGGTGGTCGTGGTCAGTTGTTTCGGCAACCAACCACACTTCGAGAAAGTTCCGAGTGTAAAGGTTGGTTCTGGAAACGAACTCAACCGACCTACCCACCTGAAAATGTCGGACTTTGGGGACGTAGCTCAATTGGTTAGAGTACCGGACTGTCGATCCGGTGGTTGCGGGTTCGAGTCCCGTCGTCCTCGCTGACAGAAACCCCGCAAATCTTAGGGTTTGCGGGGTTTTGATTTTGACACCACACTTCTCCGACGCCGCTGTTTGTCACCCTGCTTGTCACCGACCGCTGAATCGGTGCGTTGTCTCGGGCTACCGCCGGTCGTCACCCAACCGGGCGAGAAGTGGCACGAGAAGCCGGAGCGTGTCCCGGTCAGCGGTACGAATCAGTTCTTCCGCAAGACGACGAGCCTGTTCCCGAAGAACGGTCGCCGGGTCGGGAGGGTCATCTGCTGGCAGGAGATCAGAAACGGTCGTCCCCAAACCTTTCGCCAGTCGCCCTACCAAGTCGATTCCGGGAGCCGCACGGCCAGATTCAAGACGACTGACGTACGTCTCCGTCACTTCGGCCACAGCCGCCAAGAACGCTTGCGTCATACCCCTTTCGAGTCGCAGTTCCCTCAGCCGAGAACCGAATCGGAGTACGAGTGCGTCCTGTCGCTTGACTGGCCGTTTTGCCATTGTGGACCCCCGTACCGTGATGGCGGGAGTCGGCGGTGTAAGCCAGTAACAATGGCAGAGATTGACTTGTAAAATGGTGCCTGTAAACTCCTCCTTGGCTGTCTGGCGTCGTTCGCTGCTGGCTTCTATTACACAGTCAGGAGATAGTCATGTTCAAAGGCGAAGAGTCGATTGCCCTTTCCACCCCCCTACCCGATCCGGAGGTAATGAAGAAGGTCCAAGAAGCTCTCGGCATTCTCGGTCGGGTGAGGATCGACAAGCGGGGTGCCATCGAGATTGACCCGAAGGGCAAGTTCGGAAACCTACTAACGGACACCACGATGGAGGGGATGATTCGGAAGAAGGGGGACGGGTACGACATCACCATCGACTTCTCGTGCAAGCCTACTGTGGTGAACTGGGTTATCATCACAGTGGGAACGCTCCTCTGCTGGGGTCTGAACTGGCTCACCGTCTTCGCCCCCTTGATGGACAAAAAGAAGGTGGCGAAGGCAGTGAGGAACGCCCTGCTGGACATTGAAGAGGGCGTGCAGGGTCCGACCTGAACAGCACAGGTATTTTGACTTGCGGTCGAACACTCCTACGCAACTTCCACCGCTGGAACGAACCAGTAAAAGTATCGGGGCGAGTTCTGATACGTCAACCGCCCCACCACACCATCGGAACCACGCCGCACGATGACGTACTCCCCGATAATACTGGTTAACACAAAATCCTTCGCCAGTTGCCGCATGTCCCAGACTGAACCGTTCCAGCCGCTGGTCGTCCAGTGGGAGAAGGCCGTCGTCGATAACGCAGACGGCACCACGTCTCCAAACGCCCACCCCGGCGCGGAAGGTCACGCCGGGATTTGGGGATTGTAAATCAGCGTCGAAAAGGAACACAGTTCAGCGTCGAAAAGGAACACACCGTAGCACAGCCTCCGCGAGCGGCCGAATGGTCGCCGTGGGAGGTGAAGGATGCTCACGGTGGACAAATACGCACAGATCCGAGAAGCCC
>SXGU01147566.1_pt1 | contig 45751 bp, 44 predicted proteins | sample 3174531 | NCBI WGS metagenome assembly SXGU01 (sample SAMN11356863, study PRJNA531348) | freshwater metagenome | isolation source: freshwater sample F1-140 | place: China: Fuxian Lake, Yuxi | collected 2017-12-25 | reverse complement strand
CGCGAGTTTCATCAAAAACCGCATAGGGCAGGACATCGTTGTGAAACAGGGCTTCCGGAACATTCTTGGCCCATTCAAACTCGCTTCGAGCGCGAAAGGCTAGGTCGAGATTCTCGATCAGGAATGACGCCGACAAGGCCTCACGATCCTTGGGCGGCATATGATCCACCAAAAAACGCGCCGCAACGGCACCCGATTCCCCATGGCGCTGGCGTGCGGCGTCCACAAATTCGTCCAATGGACCCGCAAACGCACTCCCAACCCAAAAGCAAAACAGCCAAACCCATCGCATCCCGCGAAACTAACCCTTCATGACGGAATTGGAAAAGCACTGATTGCGATACCGCGATGCGGATGCGCGGGTGCGGATTAGAAACAATTTGACGTTGCTCTGTCGGCCCAAGGCGTCGACTCTGCGCACCTTTAATTTCTTATGTCGAAACCAGCACTGGGTCGGGGTCTGGGAAGCCTGCTGAAAAGCGAGCCCGCCCCGACGATCGAATCCAGTTCCGATGCCCCGCCGAATGGGGGGGTCAACTTGCTCTTGCACGGTCGCGATGGCGAGTCTGAATTGGCCCCTTCAATAACCGCATTGAACCCATGGTTGGTGCCAAGCTTGCTTGGCGCCGATGCCGTGTTGGTAATCGATGGCTTGGTTTTGTTTCTTTCTCAATCGCCCGCCGCCAAAGTGATCGCCGGTGTTCTGTTGGTGCTCGTCGGGGGCTCACTAGGAATTGTGGCCACAGTACTCGGCTCGCGGAGCAGCACTCGACGGGAATCCGTCTCGCCGAATCGTTCTTCCCCCGCCAGGGGGCCCTCTCCGCGCCAGGAACAGAAAGTCCGAGTCCGCTTTGTCGACGAAATGCCAAAACAACGGAAGAATTAGCGCTCGATCGCGTTTCTCAACGAACGCTACGGTTTCCGCCCGCCACGGCGAACCGGTGTCCTGGCAGCCTTTGTCGGTTTACTTCCATTCAACTGGGCCACGAGCCCTTCCAGTGCTGCCAGTCCAAAACTGATCTTCTTAAAAAACGACGGATTGTGCGGGACCAGGATAAAGCGAGGGTGCTTAGACCAAATGGCCCGCAACCGCGTATCCAGATCAACAGCCTCGTCCATGGTCTCATTGCGGACCGGATTCCCCCCTTCTATGGATACACCGCCCAACGCCGCCGTCTCAAAGAAAATGACCGCATCATAACGCGCGAGTTCTGTCTCGAGAGATGAGCCGACAGATCTGAAGTATTCCTGTGGAGGCCCTGGCCAATAGACGGCTCCGTCGACTGTGCCTCGATCGCAGAGCAGGGTTCGACCGGGAAAAAGGGCGGCCTGAACGTCCTCCAAACGGCGTTGCACTTGGTAAATGGCCGTCTGCGCATATTTCAACGCCTTGGGATCCTTAGATCGGGGAAACCCACCCTGAAACAGAATCGTCGCGGTTTCAGGAACGATCACCACTCGGTCACCGATTTCGCGTCGAAACAAATCCGCCGCCGTGGTCTTTCCACCACCGGGCCCGCCGGTAAGCACGATACGGTATTGCATGGGAGCAGCAGGTCGCATGGCCAAACCTAGCGTGTGCCGCTGGGAATTTGATTCATCGTGTAATACCCCACCGCGTGTAGCAAGGGCTTGCCTTGGGTCGAACGCACCCCAGGCAGATGCAACTCATGGATGTGACCTTCCTGAAGCCCATCCACCACGATTCGAACACTCTTGCCGTCCGCCCCGACGACCGCCAACCGGATAACGGGCTTCGTGGCATCCACTTCCGGACTCCCATACTCCGCGCGGTAGAGATAGGTATAGGTGGAGAGTTTGTACGAGGCGACATCCGCGACGGTTGCCGCATCGACAGGCTGAGTAAACGTGAGTTCAAAACCATCGGAACGCGCACGCATCTCGTGAATCTCAAATGGTACCCGGCCGTTCCAGAGCAACCGCTGTAACGCGAAGGGTTTTCCACCGCGAGCTCCCCATCCCCGGTCCGTACCCCCGACAAACATCGACCCGTCGGGCATCATCTCCACACTTAAACATCCGGACGCAAATCCCTCTCGGAATGGGAAACAAGCGCCCTGGTAACGGTCGTTCACCTTCTCGAGGTAGACTCGCATCACGGTGCTTTGGGTCTGGTCACCGACGAATAATTGATTGGCGAATGGGCCAAATTTTCCGCTGGTTCCGTCAGTGGCGATCCCGGAAGCACTCTGACCCATTTTGTTGTAGGGGAAGATTACTGCAGCGGGCAAATACTCCGGGATCCTCTTGGCTTCAATATGCCAACGACTGTTGCTCACCGGCTCGGCACTCGGTTTGCCGAGATTCGGTGCCAGGCCAAACCATTTGTTGCCACCCGGATGGCCCATGAACGTACCCGGCTTCAAATGTTTCAACCCACAGGACCCATTCCAGGGACCTTGGTTGTCCGTGTAAAACATATCTCCCAACGAGTTGGTGCCGATCCCGCCTGGCGACCGGATGCCGCTGCACGTTGGAATCGCCATGCCTTCGGGCGTTATTCGCAAACACCAACCTCGGTAATCAATTTCACTGCTGAAGGAGCCCGTCAGGCAAAGCACCACCCAAATATTGCCGTCGGGATCCAATTTCGAACCAAACGCATACTCGTGATAGTCGCCAGTGATTCCCCAACTGTCGTTCACGGTCTCAAACAGGTCGGCTCGCAAATCACCATCGACATCCTTCATGCGAGTGAGTTCACCCCGTTGCGTTGCGTAGAGCCACCCGTCACCTCGGGTCGTCAGCCCCAACACTTCATGCAATCCGCGAGCATAATGATGAAACTTGACGTTGGATGGTGGATTCTGGAAGGCGCCTTCGACCAAATAAATATCGCCTAAACGGGTGCTCACCGCCACCCGCTGGTCGGGCATCACCTGGATCCCACCCGCTTCAAGCACGACGCCCTGAGGTATGGGAATCGTGACCATGGGATAATAGGCGGCCTCGTCGTCCGCACTGGCGGCACGTATCGAGGCTGTCGCCATGGATCCCATCGCGAGCGCCAACGCGACTTGCAATGTTAGGCCGACAGCCGCCACTGCCTTCCGAGTTGTCGGACTCGCCGAAATTGGATGTGCGCTCCAAAGTTTCATTAAGTGCTTTCGGGTTGAGATCGTGTTCATGTTTGCAGTAGCCACAGGCTTCTTCACCAGACAAATTCCTCGATCAAGACGGCCTGATTTTCCCGGAATAAGATCGGCACTCGAAGTTCCTTGCCAACCAACTGGGGCGTTGCACCACCGCGAATGGACAATTTCACCTCACCGTCGACCAACCACCCCCCACCCGGCCGAGGCTTGATGTCGCCCACAGCGGCTCGAAAATAAAGGGTGCCAGGGTGACTGCCCTTGAGGGTAATGGTGCGTTGCAGGGAAACCTCAAATTCGGCGGCTTTAGGCTCGGGCAAATCTTCGATTAAGACATCTCCGAGTCGATAGTGGAATACCGGACGCCGTTTGGCATCGAGCGTGTAACCCAAGAATTTCCCACCCATTGCCTTGGCAGATTCGGTGGGCCACGGTGCGTCCGGAAGGTTCAACACCGCAAACGAGGGTCCCACAGGGAGTTTGTAAATATGATCCCCGAGCGGAGGCTCGAATCCCACACCGCGATCCGTGCTATGGCGGGCCATATCGATGAAGGATCCCTGCCAAATCAATGCCAACCGCAGGTCATTGGCATCAAAAGCCAGATGGGTTCGCTCGGGATAACCCACGCCAATGGCGCGCGAACCGGCGCCTTCGATGAAGTTGCGGTAGATGACGGGCTCCTTGCCCACGACGATTTCTTTGCTCGCCCGAATCAGCCCCGCGGGGACATCCGCCTTTGCCCCGCGAGATAGAAACGCCCAGATGGCCTGGATTTGTGCCGCAGTCTCGCCATTGAGAATGTCCCGATTGACCGCGCGGCCTTCCGGCCAGAAGGTGGGCATGCGCGTCCCAGGACGGAGCGCTGCAGGATCCACCAAGTACTTTTGAAACCAATCGCTGCGGAGGCGCTGGTGCATCTGGGTCAGATCCATGGCAGGGATACCCAATGACTTGTGCCGACCAAAGGTGTGGCAGGCGATGCAGGAGAGACCTTCCGCCCCAACCAACTTCCAGCCCGCTTTCACGTCGCGGTTGGAAAATGTTGGATCCACCGGGGCGGGCTGTGTGGCATCGACTTTCTCAAGAAGCGCAGGGAGCGCTCCCACATTGGCGTTCCCAAAAACGGGCATTTTGGTCGCCATATAGGGGCGAGTCTTGACACCTCGTTGGAGTACGTTGGTCAGCCAATTGGAATTCAGTTTGCCACCGACCTGGGTCAGGTGAGGCGGGATGCGGCCTTCGTCACCCAGATCGGCGTCACCCACCACGGCAAACCACGGCGATTTGCCGGTGATTTCTGGTCCACCCATCGAATCTCTAGAATGGCAGGCAAGACAATTCAAGCGTGCCAAAGTGTGGTCGATTTGCTGGGCGGGTTCGAGCAGTTGGGAGAGTTGTTCAACACGTCGCAGTGTCTCTTGCAAGGCCAACCGTTGTTCGGGACTCAATGCGTATTTCGGAAGACCCGCTTTCACGCTTGTCGCCAAACAACCTTGGTCCGCTTGCCCCTTCAAATCGTTGAGCGGTTTACCTGTCCACCGGGAGGCAACCAAACCGGTGCTATCCCGCACTTCATGACAGGAAGCACAACCGACTGAGGCAAATCGTTCGCGACCACGAGAAGTTCGAGTCGCATCTAGAGTGAAGTTTTCTCCTCCCAATGGTTCCATGGGCGCGCTCATCTGGAACAACGCTGATTTCGGAAGACGCTGCTTGGCAATTCCAGGGCCTTGCCACAGCACTTCCAAGGAGGATTCACCACCTCCATTATACCAGGTGAGCTGAAATGCATGGTCTCCAGCTGCTAAAACCAAACCGCCACTCTTTTCCGCCGTTCCATGTTCTCCCCAGTTGTCCACCACTAGTTGCGAACCAATTCGAAGGCGCGAACCATCGTCCGATCGAGTATAAAGGGTGTACTCGCCAGGCTCGGTCACCCGGATGAACCCTGTAAACCGGTAGCCGACCTCATCTTCGCGACTGCGCGGCTTCAGGCGGAAGTCGTCCAGGACTCCAGAAATGGTCGGCACCACCTTATCGAAGTCAGCCTCGTCTCGGAGGTTGGCTTCGAAATATTGGTACCGAACGCCAGGAAACTTTTGCGCCTTGGAGGGATCCTCCAGACCGATCGCCTGCGCTCGTAGCAGATACATGGCGATGGCTTCAGCGTCTCGCGGTGTCAGGTTAAAGGACGGCATCCGACCATTCGGTCGCGACTTTAGTGGATCGCGTAGGAACTGCGCCAGGGCAGGAACGCTCATTTTGCGTGATAAATCACCCAGAGGAACCGACATCTGCCTCAATCGGGCCGCCTCAGAAGCTGACACCCCGTCACGATCATCCACCGGCGAGTGACACGCCACGCAGCCTATTTCGTGATATAACTTTCGTCCCTGGGCGATCTTGAAGGGATCCGCAGCGACAGCACTGTTGGTATTGGCTCCCTGGGCAGCCATGAGGAAATGAGTGAGATCCTCAATCGCATCAGCCCGCTCAACCACCGGCAATCCATGCAATGAATCCGGCATGCTCGTCCCCGGCTTGATTGCTTGGGGATTCTGGAGCCACTGTCGAAGGAACTGTGACGTCAATCGAGGCCCATCAGCGCCCAAACGCGGCCCAGTGCGAGGCATCAGTCGAACTTGGGCGCCGGGGGACGCCTGATGACAATCCGCGCAAGCGAGTGCGCTTAAGAGTTGTTCTCCGGCATCCACCGTGCGCGGCAAGACCAAGGTGGGCGGATGAATGTCCGCCATGAGCCTAGCGGACACCAGGCAGATTCCGGCAACGAGATTCCTGAGTATTTGAGTGGCAGCCATGATGAACTCCGCAAAGGACGCCCCGAACCTGCTTCTGGTTCAAGTGGAGAATCTACCTTTGTTTTAACGCGCTTCCACTGCCTCTGCGTCTAGGCTTTGAACTCACGGACTTCCGAATTTTAAAAATCCAAGTTGGCTCAACCCCCAAACCAAGCCAAAGGCAACGCCCGCGGTCGAAGGAATAGTCAGTACCCAAGCCCAAAGAATCCGCTCCACCACCTTTAGCTTCAGTGCACTGAATCGCTTGGCGCAGCCCACACCCATGATGGAGGTTGTGATAGCGTGGGTGGTCGATACGGGCATTCCGAGTGTGCCAGTGATGGCGAGAACGGTGGCGGCGGTGGTCTCCGCGGCGAACCCATGAACCGGCTGTAGCTTGACCATCTTGTGACCAAGGGTCCGGATGATCCGCCACCCACCCGCCGCAGTTCCCAATGCCATGGTCAACGCGCACACCACGACCACCCAGTTGGGCACACCCTGACTCTTGATGTCCGCTGGCACCGGCATGTATCCAAACTGAAGCGGCCCTGGCAGCCACTCCACCAGATGATCGCCGAGATTCAGTTTAATCGGATCCGTTCCCTCGGGCGTTTTGAGGAATAGCGCCCAATCCGGTAGTCCTTCAAAAAGACCGCCCTTGGTCGCTGCCACCAACGCCAGCGTAATGATCCCCATGCATTTGGTGGCGTCATTCATGCCATGGCTGAATCCCATGTAAGCCGAACTGGCCAATTGCAATTTACCAAATACCCGGTTCACCGTGACTGGTCGCCACCCTCGCAGGCCAAAGTACAAGAGTCCCATGACCACCAAGCCTCCAAGAAATCCGCAAAGAGGCGACGTTACCATGGGGATGACCACTTTGTAAAATAGCCCACCTTTCTCCTGCTTGGCCTTCTCGACCGTCATTTGGGCACGACCAGAGAACACCACCACAGGTACCGAACTCGTCCCCAATTTGATGAAATGAGTGCCATTGGTCCGGAGTCGATCCCCTAAGGCATCGGAGATCTCGGGGGTCATGGGCACGAGTGTCTGCTCCAGTTTAACCTTCTGCTCTTTCCACTTGATGGAGGACCATACGGAAGCGGGATTGCCTTGCTTGTCCATGAGAGGTTTGACCGCGTTCATGCTAACCGCAGACGCCAGCGCCGCTCCAACAAGACTTCCCACCAAGGCGTGACTCGAACTCGATGGCAACCCAAACCACCAGGTGAGCAAGTTCCAAAAAATCGCCGAAACCAAGGCGCAAACCAGAACTCCCTGAGTGACGAAACTCGGCTCTACCAACCCGGAGGAAATAGTTTTTGCGACCGCCAACCCAAAGAATGAACCAAAAAGGTTGGTGACGGCAGCCAACAGGATGGCCTGTCTCGGTGTGAGGACTTTTGTGCCCACCACCGTCGCTATGGCGTTGGCGGTGTCATGAAATCCATTGGTGTAGGTGAAAATCAACGCCACCAGAATCACGACAAAAACAAGAATCAGTTCCATGCAGCTGCCTTAGGTGTTCTTAAGCAAAATTTGAGAGACGACATTGCCGACATCACGGCAACGATCGATGGCCTTTTCGATCAGATCGAACAGATCCCGAAGGATGACCGCCTTGAGGGCAGGAAATCCGGGATCGTAGAGCCGTCGAATCTTGTCGAGGAGTACGTCATCCGCTCGACGCTCCAATGCCTGGAGCCTCTTCTGACTGGTTTTGATCCCGGAGAAATCGGCAGCCCGCAATCCCCGAATCATTTCGCGGACCAAATCCATGGCTTCTTCGAGCAGCACTACCTGGGCCGTAAATTCAACATCCCGAACATGTTCCCAGACCAATTGATACCGTTCCGCAAACTTCTCAACCACCTTGGGAATCTTGTAGAGTCGGTCGGCCAACGACTCCAGGTCCTCCCGCTCAATCGGCGTCACGAACGTGTGGATCAGCAGTTTGGTCAATTCATTCGTCACTTCCTTGTCCCGTCGACGCGCCGCAACGAAGTCATCCAACTCAGGAGGGGCTTGTCGATCGAAGGATGTAATGCTCTTGAGCGCGGCCACGGCACACGCCCCTTGCTCAGCACTGGCCTCTAACAGGCCAAAGAACTCGCTTTCGCGCCCCAGAAGTCGTTGGAAGGAAATCATAAATCTCAAAAACCCGATGGTCCGTTCAGGAATTCTTGAGCACGATATGCGTCACAACATTTCCAGCATCGCGACATTGATCGATGACCTTTTCGATCAGTTCGTAGAGATCTTTCATGGCCATCACTTTGGTGGCATCGTGCCGTCCAGAGTACAAGTCCCGCAACACGTCCAGAATCAGCTTATCCGCATCGCCCTCGATGGTTTGGAGTGCGATGTTCATCTCCTTGGCCTGGTCCAGGCGACCCGCTCCGAGATCCCGAAGCAGTTGCACCATGGCAACCACTTGGTTGGTCGCGCCATCCAACAATGCCACCTGCTTGGTAAAGTCTGTTCCTCGGACCAATGGAGCACTGATGAGGAATCGCTCCGCAAATTTCTCGACGGTCTTAGGAATCTTGTAAAGGGATGCGCTCAACACCTCGATGTCCTCCCGCTCGAGGGTCGTAACGAACGTCTTCACTAAGGCTTCACCAATTTGCTCCGTAATCTGTTTATCGGTTTCCTTCGTGCGCCGAAATTCTTCGAGGCTCGGATGGCGATCCGGCTGGGTCAGGACACGGTTCAACGCCTGGACGCTTTTGCGTGCTTCATTGGCGCTCTGCTCCAGCAGATCGATGAAGACATCTTTAGTCCCAAAAAAACGTTGCAGTGAAAACATCGAACCGAGTTCTCGCAGAAAACTCAGCCACTGAGAACCAGGAAATGTCAGCAAATTGTAACACTGCCGCCAGATTTGAGCTCACCCTGTCGTCTTCTGCACCGAAATCACTTTGCCCCCGCCCGCGCCTGCGCGATCGCGAAATCGACCAGTTCCTGGGAACGGAAAAAACCTTCGAAGAAGCTATGCCCCTGACCCCGAAGCACGATCAGCTGGACCAACGAACCGACGCCGGCATCTTCGTATTGCCGCACAAACCGCCCGGAATTTTCCGTCAGCGGAACCACGCGATCCACATCGCCGTGGATCAACGCTGCCGGAACTCTGGCTTGAGCCAGCACTCCAATACGTTCAATCGGGTTCAGTACAGCATTCCGATCACGAAGTTCGTCCACCGTCAGCCCATACGCTGACGCCGCCTTTTCGATGCCAGGATAAGTCCGAAAATCATACACCGGATAAATGCCGATCAAACCAGCCGTTCGTGACGGATTGGCGATCGCCCAACTGGATACCCACAGCCCGCCGCGACTGCGCCCAAAGAGACATGGCTTTCGGGCGAATCCACGTTTCTCGGTCAGTTCCTGGTATAACGCATCGAAGGCAACGTGGCTGGATGGGCTGCCGTAGGCTTCACCCACATCCACACCGGCAACCGCAACGCCCGCCGCCAGAAACTGTTCGTGCATCCATCGTTCGGCCTCGTCGGGATAGGCCGGAAGCGTCGGTGCATAGAATACCCATGGCTGCGGCTGCTTGCGCATGAACTCTGGCGGCAAGAAGACGAAAGCTGGCCGGTCGGCGACCTTGAAGGCTTCATACCCGGGCAAGATAAGTTTGCCTGGAGGTGCCTGGGATTTCGCGGCGGCCTTCGGTTGGCTGGCGATTCCATATCCAGGCTGCGACTCCAACCATGCCTCCACTTTCTGGGCCCAACGCGACGCGTGCTCCCGCTGACCTTTGCCACTAAAATGGACTCCCTTTCCACCTCCATCCCGGTGATCTCCCACCAGGGCATCCGAATCAGGCCCTTCGATGGCGATACCGTCATCCCAAAGCGATTTCTGAGCCGACCTGATGTTCGGCGACCCCGTGTCCTCCGGCGTGTGATAGCTCACCAACGCCACCATCCAAGGAAACTCCCAACCGGCTTCACGGCGAGATTCCTGAATCAACCGTTCCAGGAAACGGCGATAGTGTGCCCCCGCCAAAGTTCGTGTGGTATCCGTCTGGTTCGCGTCGGACTCCCCTTGATGCCAAAGTACCGCGCGAAACCCGCGAGACCCCAGGGTCTTCATGGGTGCGATCAATCGTTGGAATAAATCCCCCTTGCTCTCCCACAAACCGCTCGTCAATTGGCGGACATTGCCTGTCAGGGTTGGAGGATTGGTGAATTGGATCCCGGTGGGCAGCCATTCGCGGACACTGGTCGCGCCGACTCCCGTTGCCACAAAACCAATGGGCACTTGCCATCGTTTCGCCAGAGCATCACCCAAAGGGGGGATGAAACTTCCGCCACCACCCGTGGCACCGGGCTGAGGGTCCGACGCGAGTTGCCAACCCCGACCATCAAATGCTGAAACCATGCCGCTTTCGGATTTCAGCCGCTCTTCCCCGTAGTTGGCGGAATTCGACTGACCGGAAATCACAAACACTTCGCCGATACCGACGCGGGCCACGGACCCCTCAGCAACCACTTGATCGGCGTCTCGCGCCCGCACCTCCACTTGGTACCACCCACCCGCAGGCGCACTCAGAGCGGCAACGAAGGATGCGCCCCCGCGAGACCTCGCCGTTTGCCATTCGCTCTGTGTGGTCGCTCCGACCCAGCGAACCTCGACCAAGTCCGGCGGCTTGCCATCCGTCGCCAAAATCCCGCGCACATGAATCGTGCCCTGCGTAGGGGAGCCTCGCTGTATCACCTGATACTCCATCGGCCCCAGAACTTGAAGCGACGTCGCCGCCCGCCCAGAAGTACCCATCCAATCCATGCCAAGGCAAAGGGCCAGTACACGAGCAAACGACGTTCGAATGGCTCTTGGTGCGAAACGAACGGCAGACACTGAACGAGGCGCTGAGCAGAATTTGATCTTCATGGGCGATTGGACCCAACACAAAACAAAGTCTTCTCGCCGCGCAACAAGATCCGTCCAGCGACCGGCACCGGTGACGCAATGACTCGCTCGCCCATGACATTCTCAGCGAGCATCTCAAATTTCCCATCCACCCGACCCACGAAGACCACGCCATCTTCGCGCGGCGCATAGATCTTGCCGTCTGCAACGGCAGGCGACGCATAGAAGCTGGCACTGCCCTTGGGGAACTCAGCTGTCCATAACGATTGTCCAGTTACCGGGTCCACGCATTCCACCTCGCCCCGATCCCGGACCATGTACACCTTGCCGCGATACTCGACGGGAGACGGCACAAATGTTCCGGTCCCTTCTCGGAGCCAGGCCCGATGTGAGGTTGTCACATCGCCGGACCCACCCAATTTGATTCCATGCAACCGTGACCCGCGCCCAAATGGAACCACTGCAATATCTCCCACCACGACCGGCGAGGACACGGCCACCCAATTGGCCTTGCCTTCAGGATTAAAGGCACCGCAGGTCCAGACCACCTGCCCCGACGACGCGTCGTGAGCCGTGAGATGCTCAGCACCCCAAACCAGCAAGGCTTCCCGACCGGCATGGCGGATCGAAATTGGGGTCGCATAACTGTGGTCGTTTTCAACGGGTGTCGGATAATTCCGAGCCACCTTCCACTGGAGTTCTCCGGAGCGTTTGTCGAACGCCGCGAGATAGGATTCACCTTGGTGCAATGTCGAGACCACGACCGCCTTTTCCGTGAGCACCGGCGACGAACCATAATCCCAGTACAAGGTACTCTTGCCATAGGCTTCGATCAGGTTCTTTTTCCAGAGAACGCGACCGTTCAAATCCACGGCTGCCAGATTTCCACTCTTGAAGAGAACAAATATCGCGTCGCCATCAGTGACCGGGGATGGATTGCTGCCGGAACCGTTGCGATGGCGACCGGCTGATTCAGGGCCCACGGTCGAGAGCCAGAGCTGTTTACCCTGCCAGTCCAGCGCCATCACCGCGTCCTGTCCGGCTGAAGGTGTCGTCAGATAGATCTGTTGATTCCAGACGATCGGCGTCGAACAACCCTTCTCCGGTAGAACGGCCTTCCAAAGGATGCCTTGGTCTGCTGAAAATCGACTGGGATAAGTTCCCTGGGTGTTGCTCCCGCTGTCATTGGGCCCCCTCCACCGCGGCCAATTGGATGAGTCCTTCGGTGGTGCACCGATTGCTGGATCCAGGGTGATTACCAATGCCAGAGAGGCTACCAATGATATCGCAGATGGTTTCATACTGAGGTCTGGTTAATGAGTTGCGGAATTTGAGGGCTTGGATGACTTGAAGAATCCAGTGTCTCCCGAAAGGAGTGGGCGCGGCACCAGACTGATACGCGCCACGCGTAGTCCAGCGAGTTCTTCGACGACAAAATCGTAGTCCCCGACGCTCACCCGATCTCCACGCTTGGGGAATCCTCCCAACCGCTGAGTCAACCAACCACCCACACTGGTGACTCCATCGGCAACCAATGGTTGACCGATGAGTTCGGTGATCTCGAACAACGGCAGCGTCCCCTCCAACTCCCACTCGTTCTCTCCTTTGGCGACCAGTCGAGGTTTTTCCTGATCAAACTCATCCTGAATTTCTCCCACCAACTGTTCGAGGCAATTCTCCAAAGTGACAATCCCCGTAGAACCACCGTACTCATCGACCACGATGGCGAAGTGCAGTTTACGTTCGAGAAACAGACCCAGAACTTTTTCGAGACGGGCGCTCTCCGGCACATAGATCAGTTTGCGGGCGACCGCCCGAAGATCATTACCCGACTTGGCGGTATTCCGTTGTGCGAACAGATCCTTGAAATGCACGACACCCACCGTTCGGTCAAGATTGCCCTCTTCCGCCAGCGGAAAGCGCGAGTATCTCGTTCGGTCCGCCACCTCCAGGCATTCCTGGATGAGGGCCGACGTATCGAGTGCGACGATTTCATGGCGCGGTCGCATGACATCGCGGACGGTCCGATGCCTCAAGTCGAAGGCGTTGAGAACAATTTCCTGGCCGAGAGCGCCTTCACCGGGTTCACGCTGTCGGGCCGCGACCATCAAGCGCAATTCGTCTGAACTGTGTTCGACATCGTGCTCACCTCCAGTTTCAATGCCAAATTGCCGGAGAAACCAAAGCGACGAGACATTGAGGAACCAGATGAACGGATACGTGGCATAGAAGAACCATTTGAGCGGAAAGGCGATTTGCAGCGAGGTTTCGAGCGGCCGTTTGATGGCCAAAAACTTGGGGCCCTGCTCGCCCACAATAATGTGAAGAAACGTCAGCAACGTGTAGCCAACACTAAAGGAAATCGCATGCTGCCACTGGACCGATTGGATCCCCACCCAGACCAACACCGGGTGTAATAATCTCTCAAACAATGGGTCACCCACCTTCATCAAACCCAGGCTGGCCAGCGTAATGCCAAGCTGGCAGGCGCTCAGATAACTATCCAGGTTCGACAAGATATTCTTGGCCAAACGGGCGCGACGATGGCCCTTGGCGACGAACGGTTGCAGTTGAGTGTCGCGAATCTTTACCAAAGCGAACTCGGCAGCCACAAAGAATCCATTGATCAAGATGATCAAAACCGTCGCTACGGACTGGACCAGTATGGACATCAACTCGTTCACAATTCAGCCCCCCACCCCCGAGACCAAAACTCACCTCCGCGGTTCATCGGGATTCCTCCTTTTCCACAGGACGCCCAACCAATCCCGTATTGGCCTCACCAAAGACAACCCGTAAAATATCCCACAACGTCACCAGTCCGTGCTCCTTCCGATCCGCTCCCAAGACGATCGCGAAATGGTGTCCGCTGCGCTGAAGTCGCCTCAGAGCATCCTCAAGACGAGTGGCTTCATCCAGAAATAGCGCCGGCCTCAGTACATCGCGCGCTTTGGCCCCAGGCGGGACCGTCTGAGAATGCAAAATTGTTTTGAGGCTGACGATGCCTACGATGCGCCGGAGACGTCCAACGCCACTCCAGACGGGCAGGCGGGTGAGATTGCATTCGCGACAGCGATCAATCACTTCGGAGACGGTCGTATCCGCATCCACCGTGGTGGCACTATGCAAGGGTCGTGCCACCTGAGCGACGGTGACGTTTTGCAGATCAAGAATTCGATTGATCAGGCGCCGCTCCGTTCCCGAGAGGGCCTCGCCTCGTTCACGGATCAATTGCCGAAATTCCTCCCGGTTGGCAAAGAGACTGCCCGTATAGGAAGCCCCCCCGGACCATCGCAAAAGGAATTTTGCAAACCGCTCCACGACGCTGACCAGTGGCGATAATACGATATGGAACACTTGGAATGGGCGCACCAGCCGAAGGCAAATCCGGTTCGGGAATTTTCGAAACAAGGTCTTCGGCACCAACTCTCCCGCGATGTACAGCGCGAAACCGCCTATCATGAAGGCGATCCAGAAAAGCCAAGGACGATCCCCCACCACCTGCTGCAGCTGAATCACAAACACCGTGACAGCGACGAAATTACTGATCGTGTTCCCCAGAAAAATCGTCCAGAGAAAGTTCTCCGATCTTTCTAAATAGCCATGCAATCGCCGCGCCGACGCATTGCCCTCGCGCATGAGTTGCCGGACGCGCAGACGATTGAGCGCAAAAACCCCCGCCTCAAAGCCCGACATGAAGAACGAGACAGCCAACGCGGCGACGAAAACACCTAAGGGAACCAGACTGGCGTTCATCCCAAAAGCCCTCCGCGGCTTTCAATTCGCTCGATCTCCACTTCACGTATCCGTCGCTCATCCGCAGATCGAACCGTCCAGCGCAGCCCTCGGTGCGAAAAGGTATCCCCAGCGCAAGGCACCACTTCGGCCAGTTTCAACACCAAACCCGCAACCGTGTCGACATCCGGTTCATCCGGTAGTGACGGGTGTTCACGGCGGAAATCATCCAACCTCATGGTGCCACTCACTCGCCACCGACCCGCCCCCAGGCGCTCCATGATAAAACCTTCCGTCTCCCCTTCCCCGCGAATGCGGCCAATGACCGCCTCCAAAATGTCCTGCAAGGTCACCAATCCAGCAGTTCCGCCAAATTCATCCAGAACGATTGCCAATCCCCGCTGCTGCCGCTGCAACGACTCAAAGAGTTGCAGTAAATTCATGGTTGCCGGAACAAATGAAGGAAACTCAATCGCCTCGGCGAGATCCCCCTCGGGAGAAAGCAGCAGCGTGCGCGTATTCAACACACCGACAATCGTATCCGGGGTTTCGTCGTAGAGCGGGATTCGATGGTGCCGTGCCTTGCGCGACGCCGCCACCAGCTCTTCCTGCGGCAGGTCATCGGGCAGCGCTACCATCTGAGCTCGAGGCTTCATGACGTCTCTCGCGTTGCGGCGATCCAGCGAGAGAATCTGAAGGATCAGTTCCTTCTCACGCATTCCCAGCGCTCCCTGTTGTGCCGCCAGCTCGATGAGATCCGAGTTCTCCTCATCGTGATTTGATGCCGCCGGCACAATTGACTTCGGGACCATCCACTGGATTAGGGTGTCCACCACCCGTTGCGCCATGCGTTGAAACCATCGGGTGGCGCTCTGAATCAGCGCCATCGGCACCGCCAACCGCAACGCCCACCGGTCCGGGCTTCGAACCGCAAACGCCTTGGGCGTCACTTCGCAAAAAAGTACCAATACCAACAACAGTGCCAAACTCACCATCCACCATGGCCATCCATGGGCGAATGCCAGGAGCAAACTCAGCGCGACGACAAACCCATTAAAAAACGTGTTCCCGAAAACAATCGTCGCCAGGAGATCGTCCGGATGACTTAGCAGCCGCACCAATACTTGGCCTCTAGCTGGATCTTTTTCCGCCAACACCCGCGCCCGCCACAGTCCCAAAGAAAACAGGGCGGTCTCCGCCAGGGCAAAGAAGGCGCTGCCCGCGACGCACAGGAGCAGCGCGGGAACAACGATTGTGACTGGCAGGTTCACAGGCCTGACTGTAAACGACTTCGAGCGCCAGGCGAATGAGGAATTCAGCCGATTATTCCGTACGCCGGCCGCGCTCAGCTTGGCCTCTCCGAAGCCACAAGATCTTCTCGATATCCACAATCTCAAAGGGCAACAGCCGTGACTCCAAACGGGTGGGCCTCTCCATAGGACGAGTGAGCCCACCCTGGATCGCTCCGATGTGGGATGACCCAGACTTTTTTTGCGAAGCAACGACTTGAACCACCAAAAATGTCACCAACTCGAAGTGACTCAGGACGTTTCGCAAGTTGAGCGAAACACGCTGTCAGGATTGCTCTGCCCAACCACATCAGTACAATCGCGACATGAAATGGTTATGTGTGCTGTCGCTGCTGTGGATGTTGCTGGGGTCGGGCTGCGCCTCAAAGAAGGGAGCCATTGACTGGCAGGCTCGCGTCGGCGTGTTCACTTATGACCAGGCGGTGAGCGAACTGGGACCGCCCGATAGGGAAAGCAAATTGTCGGAAGGAACCCGAGTTGCCGAATGGCACTTGCGCGAACGCGGCGGTGTGAATCTGAGCTTCGGCCTCGGCAGCTACTCACGCCATAGTGGCGTCGGTGTCGGTCAACAAATCGGTTCCTGGCGCGGGGGCAACGAATATCATCGATTGGTATTCCGTCCCGATGGAGTCATGAAGTCCAGCGAGCGGGTATTGCATTGAGGGAGTGCCATTAGTTCGAGGTCAAATACTTCAACAACTCAATCCGCTCCCGATCCCCTAGGGACTCCAAAAGCCCTTCAGGCATTAAAGAACGATCACTGCGGGATCGTTGCTCAATCTCCGTTTTCGGAAACACGATGAGAGCGAGAAAAACCAGGGGCTGAAGCTGGAAGCTCTGCGAAGGAGCAGTGGTCGGTGCCAACAAACGGCCGAGACAACTCAGATTCAAGAGATTGGAATTCGCTTGAGCAACAACGCCAGCCCCCGGTTTTTCCCGCTCTCCCCGGACGGCGAGTGCTGTGGATAACCGCTCTCCGCTCCACCCTTTTCTAACTCGTTGACCAGAATCTCCAAGCGTGCTACATTGTATTACGTGGCTACACTGACTCTCCGAATCGACGACCTGCTGGAAGCGAGGCTTGAGGATAAGGCCAAGTCTCGTGGCGTGTCCAAAAGCGACTTGGCGAGGGAAGCCATTGAACGGCTTCTTCGGGTCGAAGAATGGAAGGCTCTTCGGACTGAAGTGATGCCTCTTTTCGAGCGTCGCGGAATTTTCACCGAGGCCGATGTACTCAAAGCCATTGGCGAAGACCCGTGCGCGTAACGATTGATTCGTCGGTCCTCATCGCCGCGACCGCCTTCCCTGGCGTTTGCACGCAGCTTCTGGATGCAGTGGCCGAGCGTCACGAATTGGTGATATCAGAATTCATCTTGAATGAAGTGCAGAGAAAGCTCCGAGAGAAGGCTGGATTCAGCGAAGACGAGATCCTGAAGGTCATGACAAGGCTTCGGCGTGTTTCGAGTCTCGTAGAGCCAGTCACGGTCGAAAAAGGACTGTGCCGTGACGAGACTGACCTGCCGATCCTTGGAACCGCGATTGCGGCTCACGCCCTGTTTCTCGTGACGCTCGACAAAGACCTTTTGGTACTTGGCCGGTTCCAGGGAATAAAGGTGGTCAGGCCTGGTGATTTCTTCAGGTTCGAACAAACTATGAGGTAAGATGTTCAGACAATAAGAGGATACATTTTAAGAGGATACATTTTTCAAGTTTGTGGCCGCTCTCCTATCTCCTGCCTAAGCCCTCGTTCAATCTTGAAACACACCCACCCAATCGCAATAAACCATCGGCCGAACCGAACTCTCCCTTGACCAGGGGTCACACCTTGGCGGCAATGGCAGCCATGCGTCCCGCGACCGTATTTATCGCCCTCCTGATGGCTGAACTGATTACCGGTTGCCGAATCGTTCCCAAGTACGGTGAACACTCACTCCGCGGAGGAGACGAGATCCTGGTGTGCGGTGAACCGTTCCACTCAGGAACGCGCGTGGTCAATTGGATGGAACCCGGTGGTTACGACGCCTACCGCGTGGAGAGGAAGTTTGTCCCCGCCGATAGAGCCGACTGGAAAACCACTAAAACGGAGAATTCCCAACTCGAGACTCCCAACCGCTACGGATTTCGTCAATCCAGCCAACTCTCCTCAAACGACCTGGAACGAGTTCGAACCCAAGGATGGGATCTCGATTCCCTTCGAAAAGTCATCGACCTTTTTGTCCTCCATTACGACGTCAGCGGCACAAGTCGACGGTGTTTTGAAACGCTGCATGATCGCCGGGGCTTGAGTGTCCATTTTCTCCTCGATGTCGATGGCACGATCTATCAGACGTTGGACCTGAAGGAGCGCGCCTGGCACGCCACGACAGCCAACACCCGCGCTATCGGTATCGAGATCGCCCAAATCGGCGCTGTCCCTATGGCCCAGCGAAAAAAACTCGACCTTTGGTACACTCAGCTCGAAGGCGCCACGCGGCTCACCATTCCAGAATTTGTCAGTCCAACCGGGGTGCGCACTCCAAATTTTGTAGGCCGCCCCGCAAGACCGAACCCTATCGTCGGCCACATCCATGGCGAGACACTGGTGCAATATGATTTCACTCCGGAACAATACGCAGCGCTGACCAAACTTACAGCCAGTCTCTGCCGAGTCTTTCCAAAACTTCGATGCGATTACCCTCGCGACGAGTCGGGGAAGTTGGTCCTCGGTAAACTGTCCGAAAACCAACTCACCCAGTACACCGGGCTTCTCGGGCATTTCCACATTCAAAAAGAGAAGCACGACCCCGGCCCGGCGTTTCAATGGGACAAGGTAGTGACCGACGCCCAACGCGATCTGCGGCGACGCCGTTGGCGCCGGCTTCGATGGAAGCAACGGTCCTAGTAGCGTGCGATTCTCTATTGCATTCGAACTCGGAAGAAGCGCGCTTTTCCATCACTCAACGGAACCTTCTGGCGCCGTACCTTCCCGTCGCCCGTCAGCGTCTCTTCGGTCTTCCAATTCTCCGGGTCGAGTGACGTGGCGCTCTCCACCCAACACTTCTCGCCAGCAATGGTCTGGATGCGCAACTCAACCCCTCCGGTTACCGACTCGGCTTCCAAGATGCCCGGAGTCAATTCCGGTTGAACCAGAAGCATCATAGGCGCAGACAACCTGATCGCGCCCGAACTGTCGGTGGTTTCCAAGCTCAATTCATAAGCGCCCGGTCGAAGTGTCCCCAGGCGGAGACTCTTCGCAGGTGTTGCTGTCTGCGCGACGCGGACGCCATCCACCAGCAACGCCACTTCTTGCACATCGACCTGGGACGGCAATAGCGACAATGGAATATTCATAGGAGCCAACGTGGTCAGAATCGTCGGACTATCCGGGGAAATCTTGAGTTCGTCTGGCAGCAAGTCGACTGGCTTCACGACATCGATCACCCCGACACAATCCGGCAGTTTGATGCAATGCCGGAACGTGCAGCAGTTCACAATATTGGAGTCATGTAGTGAAACCCGGAAGCATACCTGGGGACAAAGGTTGGTGGAGGCAATCGTAGTCGAGACCACCTTCCGAATTATGGCCGGGGTTCGAGTTGCCAATTCGCATACCATTTGGGGCGGTCACATCCGTCCAACCCGTCCCCGCAGGGACAAATTCCCTCGCGGGCGAGTAATGCGCAAAGGTATTCAGATTACGCGTGTCATCGAAACACAGCCCGCGTTCAGCGGTCCCCATACGGCCATCGGCAGAAAACGCGATGTCGGTCACTACCGAGGCCTGTATCGCAGGATTCGGCGCCAGGGTGACGCCCGTGCTAGGATTCCAGGCCAGTTGAGCCGGTGTCACTTCAACCCGAGCCGCATTGGGACCCGTGGCGAAATCTCCGTTCGGAAGCAAGGCCACCGACCAGATCGTGTTCGCTCCCGGGCCAGGCCCGGCACCCGTGACATTGCCCCAGACCGAATAATATAATCGACCCTGATGATACTGGACGGCGAACACGCGCCGTCCCGCGTCCGTCAACCGCTGGAACGGGCTGCTATCGGGAATTACCGGCAACGAGGCCGAAGCGCGACCGCTCACCCCATGGTCGAACGTGGACAACTCCACACCGGCCATACTCACCCGTCGGACAAGACCGTTGTCGAGGTCTGCCACAAGCAACTGATTGTGGTCCGGATCGAAGCATAAATTTCCCAAAGAGATGCTGCCAACATTCTTAAAGGTGATGAGCGTCGAAATCTGAAAGGTGGTGCCATCAATCCGGTAAACGCTACCTGGCCCACCCGTGGAAGGATAATACTCCCCGGGATAAATGGACGTCGCCGCCACATAAATGTTGGGCGGCGATTGGTTGTCGAGCGCAATGCCGAACACTTCGCCCAAATTCGACGCCCGCCACTGGTGCGGCGGCGCCCCTGTTTCATTGTGGGTCATCGACGGTAGCCAGTTCGCCAATGGCGTCGCTCCGTTCCCAACCGGATTTCTCAGATCCATGATCCCGACCACGTAGCCTTCAGGCAGGCTCGGTCGTGGGAGGCATTGAGCCGTGTTGCCATCATTGAGAACTTGACCGCGAGAAAAGCAGGTAGCGACCGCCATGCCGCACTCGAATCGCTTGATTGGAAGCGGTTCCGTCCCAGGCTGCCCATCCGCACCCAAGCTCGGAGGAATGGCGAGTGCCAGTCCCATGCCTGCCGAGGTCCATCGTCCAATCCAGCCGCGCATCTTAACGTTCATAGCATTCCTATGGCTCGCCCCGATTCCGTCTCAAGGAGTCCAGGCGGACAGCCTAGCGGGAAACGTTTAGAGCCAATGGATGTAACCATAGTTCAGGCGCTTACGGCTAGGCCTTTGCGCATCCCATAAAATGAGTAGTGTTGAATTGTTTAAACGCGCCTCCATCCTTGCAGAACTCAAGCCATCTCCCTAAACAGCCTCGGCAACGGATCGACCACAACTCCCACATGATACCTCCCATTCCCCAGGGCTGGCAGCCTTGGCTCCTACCCGCGACTCAGAGGGAGTCCTATCGGCGGCTCGATGCGCATCTCGCCCAAGATGCCGCCGGAGGCAAAACCATCCTGCCCGCATCGTCCGACATTTTGAACGCTTTGAAGCTCACGCCATTGGCTTCCGTGCGGGTGGTTTTGTTGGGACAGGATCCTTACCCCACGCCAGGCCACGCTCACGGGCTCTGCTTTTCGGTGTTGCCCCACGTAAAGCCGCTTGCGCGTTCGCTGCAAAATATCTTCAAGGAATTGCGGGACGACCTCGGATTTCGAATCCCCAACCATGGTTTTCTGGAATCCTGGGCACGACAGGGCGTTCTCTTGCTGAACACCGTCCTGACCGTCCGCGCCGGAGAGCCCAATTCACACAAAGGCAAAGGCTGGGAGGAATTCACCACGAGTATCCTGGAATTGGTCAATGCACAGCCGCGCCGAGTGGTATTCTTGCTGTGGGGCAAGGAGGCTCAAAAAAAGCGCCAACAGATCACGGCGCCACAGCATGTGGTGCTGGAAGCCGCCCACCCCTCGCCACTCTCCGCCCGGAAATTCTTCGGCTGCCGTTGCTTCTCAAAAACCAACACCCATCTCATCGAAGCCGGTCTGCCGCCGATCCACTGGCAGCTCCCCGACCTCTGAAATTGATTTCCAGACCCGCCTGCACCCCAACCCATCAACAACTGGTGGGAACCTCTTGCAGAACTTCCACACAATGCGGAATTGCACCCACCACGAAACTAAGGCACTCAACCGCTCCACTGGGTTTGCCAGGCAGACAAATCACCAGCGCTTTATCCACCACCGCCGCGAGATTGCGGCTGAGAATGGCATTCTTGGTAATCTTCAGGCTTTCCATCCGCATGAGTTCCCCAAACCCAGGCAGTTCCCGAACCGCAATCTCTCGCACGGCTTCCGGGGTCACATCTCGCAATGCCACTCCCGTCCCACCGGTGGTCAGCACCAACTGGCAGCCTTTACCGATCAATTCACGGACGGCTCGCTGGATGTCCCGCCGTTCATCCGGAACCAACATGTCCCCGAGCACATTCCAACCATACCCTTCCGCGGCCTTTTTTAATGCCGGCCCCCCCAAATCATCGTACAAACCACGAGACGCCCGGTCGGAGATCGTGATAATTCCTACAGTCAATTGCATGCGCCCGAGTTTGGCGAGGGCCGGTCGATGGCACAATCCCGGAGAATGACCTCCACCCAGGCCAATGACTTTTCGGTAATCGCACTTTTCAATCGGCTCATTTCAACTTTGATCGCGTTGCAACCATGAAAACGCTGGCAGCCATCGCAAACGGGTCGGGAGGATTCGCCGTCGAGGAAATCGAGGTATCTCATCCTCAACCGCTCGAAGTCTTGGTACAGATCCTCGCCGCAGGCATCTGCCACACCGATCATGCATCGCTCTGGTGGAAACGTCCTCTGATCATGGGCCATGAAGGCGCGGGTATCGTGAAAGCCGTTGGAGCCGGCGTCACCCGATTCATGCCTGGAGACCGCGTTCTGCTCAATTGGGCCATCCCTTGCGGTAACTGCTTCCAATGTCGCGACCAGAGCCCATCGCTGTGTGAATGGAGTAAACCCGCGCATGTCCTAGCGCCCAGTTGCGCGCACGCCCATCGCCAAGGCACAACCCTCCGGGGAGTCCCCGTCGATCGATCATTTAACCTCGGCACTCTTGCCGGCCTCACCCTGGTTCGGCAGGAAGCCCTCTCTCCACTGCCAGACTTTGTCCCATTCTCTAGTGCCTGCATCGTCGGCTGTGGGGTCATGACTGGATTCGGTTCGGTCATGAACTCGGCCAAGGTCAAACAGGGCAGTAGCGTGGCCGTACTGGGCGTCGGCGGCGTCGGCTTGAATGTCATCCAAGGAGCCCGCATTGCTGGCGCCAGCAAAATCATCGCCATCGCACGCAAATCCGCGCGTCTCGAAACCGCCAAACGCTTCGGCGCAACCCATACCATCCAAGTGGGACGTGACGATCCCAAATTAGAACGGGCTGCCGAAGAGGTGCGGTTGCTTACCAGCGGTCGCGGCGCCGATTACGCCTTCGAGGCCACCGCCATCCCCGAACTCGCCTTCGCTCCCTTGCGCCTGATCCGAGACGGCGGAGTAGCCCTCCAACTCAGCGGCATTCATGACCCTGTCAGTGTCGACATGCAGGCCTTCATGTGGAACAAAACATACCTCGCCCCGCTCTACGGCAACTGCAACCCGGAAATCGATTTCCCACGGATCTTTGAACTCTATCGGAAAGGAGAACTCAAACTCGATGAATTGGTCACCGCCACTTACTCGATTCGACAACTCCCCACCGCTCTCCAGGAGATGCTCGATGGACGGAGTTCCAAGTCAGTGATTCTGTTCGACCATTCCGAACACTTTAAGTCCAACGACGCCTCATGAGTGTGTCTCAGCCCACATCCTCTCACCAAACACAATGAAAATCCCCCTCGGACTAACCCTGGCGCTCCTTTGGTTTCTGGCCGTCGGGTGCGCCTCAAAATCTAAGACCAGTCAGACCCTCACGCATCCCGACCGCTTGGCTCGCGAGATTTTCGAGTCGGACATTGCCTTCGCACGAATGTCCTCAGAACAAGGTCCAGCGGCGGCATTCGCAGCCTTTACCCTCACACGGTCCGCTCATCTGCCACCGTCGGGTCCTCCCATCATCGGCAACCAAGCCATCAGTCAATTTATGGCGGGTGCGCCGAATTCGACACTCCAGTGGCGACCTGAACATGCGGAAGCGGCAATGTCCGGAGACGCCGGATGGTCCTGGGGGTCGTATGAATCTCGCACTCCCGAGCCCTCCGGGGGGCGAGCCCAAATCACCCGCGGCCGTTATGTCTCAATCTGGCGGCGACAGGTCGGCGGCGCGTGGCGCGTCATTTTGGATATCGGCAACGTGGTCCCCTAAAGGCCACACCGTCCAATTCAGCTTGAATTCCCGCCCCACTCGAATCCCCATCGCGACATGTCCAAGCGATGGGAGTACCGCGACCGGGATTCAAGAGCCGAGGACGCAATCTACTCACCACAACACTTGATCCAAACGGGTCGGCTTGAGTATGGATGGGTGCGAATGGAACCCAAACCGCAATCATTGTCATGAGCTCTGGATCGTCTTCGGTCGATCTCAGGCCAGATGAGCGCCTGTGGGCTCGCCGCGCATCAATCCTATCGGTGACGGCATGCCTCTTCTGGGCGGCTCTCGCCGCTTCAGGCGCATCGGGTTCAGCCCCAACCACCAATCATTGGTCCTTTGAACCCATCCGCGCCGCAACCATTCCCGACACGTCAAAACCCAGAGCCACAGTTGCCAATGAAATCGATGGGTTCATCCTGACCAAACTCGCTGCCCAGGGACTCCAGTTGTCCCCTGCCACAGACCGCGTCACGCTCATCCGCCGCTTGACGTTTGATCTCACCGGCCTTCCCCCAACACCCACTGAGGTCGAACAATTCTCTCAAGACCCATCCCCCAACGCCTACCACACGGTCGTCGAACGACTCCTGGCGTCACCTCATTACGGCGAACGCTGGGCCCGCCATTGGTTGGATGTCGTCCGCTACACGGAAAGTCAGGGATTCGAGTACGACAAACTCCGGGACAACGCGTGGCATTATCGCGATTATGTCGTGCGGAGTTTTAACTCGGACAAATCCTACCAGCAGTTCATGCGGGAACAGGTGGCCGGCGACGTTTTGGAACCCGTCACCACCGACGGCATCGTCAGCGCGAGTCTGTTAATCTGCGGCCCTTGGGACGAAGCCGGCAATGCCCAGGCCAACACCACTCAACGCATGATCACCCGCGAGGATGAGCTCGAGGACACCATTGGCGTCGTCGGACAGACATTCCTCGGCCTCACCGTCAACTGCGCTCGCTGCCATTCTCATAAGTTCGATCCCATCTCCCTCGACGAGTATTACCGCATCAAGTCGGTGTTCGATGGCGTGAAACACGGCGAACGCGGCATCGCCGGGTCTGAGGAAACCACCCAGCGCGACGCGCGCATCCAATCGCTTCGCCAGGGGCTCTCAACCGCACGCGAGGAAACGGCTCGCTTGGAACGTCTGGGCCGGTCCAGGGCAGCCGCTGGCAGGAAAGAGGTCTCGGAGGCGCCCGGTCCTACACCTTATACTCATTGGTCGTTCGATCGCCCAGACGCCCCCGCCTTACCCGGTTCCACTCATGGGAGTGCTCGCGTCGAAAACGGCCGATTGGTCCTACCCCAAGACGGCGCTTACTACCAGAGCGCGCCGCTCACCAAAGATATCCGCGAGAAGACGCTCGAAGCCTGGGTTTCTTTGGCGGATCTCAAACAAGGCGGTGGTGCGGCCATTTCTCTGGAAAGCGCTGACGGACGAAACTTCGATGCCATCGTTTTCGGGGAACGTCAGCCGCGCAAATGGATAGCCGGCAGCAGTGGATTCGAACGTACCCGCGACCTCGATGCCCCGGAGGAAACCGCCACAGCGGGGGAGGTTGTCCAGGTGGCCATCGTGTATCGTGCAGACAACAGCATTGCCCTGTTCCGAAATGGTGAAGCCTACGGCAAACCTTACTCTGCCGGCACTCTCCAAACCTTCACGGCCGGCGGCGCCCGGATACTCTTAGGGATGCGCCACACGGGGGGTGGGCGCCCCTGGCTGACCGGCCAGATCCGTCGCGCATCGCTTTATGATCGTGCCCTGACTCCGGACGATGTCGCAGCGTCTTACCGCGCCAGCGGATTGGCCAGTCCCCAGGCAGAGGTCCTGGCAAATCTCACCGCCGACGAACGAGTGGCCCATGACACCTCACTGGCACAAGCCCGGCGAACTCAAGCCGAACTGGATGCCATCCCGCCCGTACCGGTCTCGTACGCAGGCACTCGAGTCCAACCCAAACCCACTCAACGGTTGCGGCGGGGCGACGTCAAAACCCCCGAGGCCGTTGTCGCCCCTGGCGCCTTGTCCGCTCTCCGTCAACTCAGTGCCGAATTCGATTTGGCCCCCGACGCCCCCGAAGCTCAGCGCCGGCTGAAATTCGCTGACTGGTTGGCGGACCCTCGAAATCCGCTCCCAGCCCGCGTCATGGCCAACCGGGTTTGGCATTTCCATTTCGGGCAGGGGCTTGTGTCGACGCCCAACGACTTCGGCGCCAACGGAGCGCGACCAACCCATCCGGAGCTGCTCGATTGGCTCGCGGATCGTTTCATCGCCAGCGGTTGGAGTATCAAAACCCTCCATCGCCTAATCGTGACGTCCGACACCTATCGGCAATCGTCGATCATGAACGAGAAAGCCGGCGCTTTGGACGCCGACGATCAGTGGCTCTGGCGGTTTCCACCCCGACGCCTTGAAGCGGAAGCCGTCCGTGACGCCATGCTGGCTATCAGTGGACAACTCAATCGCACCATGGGAGGCCCCAGCTACCGGCCCTTTGATATCCTCAAATTCCCTGCCAATGCCTATGTACCTGTCGACAAGATTGGCCCCGAATTCCATCGTCGCTCCCTTTACCGCATGAACGTCAATTCGGGGAAGGAACCGCTGATGGACGCCTTCGATTGCCCGGATCCAGCCGTCAAAACCCCACGTCGAGGCGTCACCACAACCCCCCTTCAAGCTTTGGGCTTGATGAATAACGCCTTCGTCCAACGGATGGCCAGGCATCTGGCGGAGTCCGCGCGGCGAACCGCTGGCGACGAGGATTCCAAGGCCATCCAGGCCGCCTATCAGTTAGCCCTGGGCCGCCCACCCAACGCCAGCGAACTCGCACGCGCCCTCCCAGCATCCCGCCAACGCGGCCTGGACAGCATTTGCTGGGCGCTGTTGAACTCCACCGAATTTGTGTATGTCCGATAACTCGAACTCGCTGCGGACATCGACGACGTCCGCAGCCTCAGCCCAACCACCGCTCTTGTCCCGGCGTCATTTTCTTTGGAACACCTGCGGCGGCCTCGGTGGAATCGCTCTCGCTTGGATACTCGACCGAGAGCGTGCCACCGCCAGCGCGAACCTCGCCAGCGCAAGTAGCTCCAGCGCCCGACTTGCTCACTTCACCCCCAAAGCCAAACGCATCGTCCAGGTCTTCTGCTGCGGCGGTGTCAGCCACCTCGACACCTTCGACTACAAACCGCAACTCGAACGGCTCGACGGGAAAACCTTGGAAGGCAAAGGCGAGAATCTTGGGTTCTTCGGCCAACCCGGGCGCGTCATGAAGAGCGTTTACGATTTTAGGCAGCAAGGTCAGAGTGGATCCTGGGTCAGCAGCCTCCTGCCCAATCTCGCCAACTGTGTGGATGACCTGTGTTTCATCCACTCCATGTATGCCAAGAGTAACAACCACACGCCCGCCACGTTCCAGATGAATAGCGGCTTCACGCTCAATGGATTCCCCTCCATGGGCGCTTGGCTGTCGTACGGCTTGGGATCAGTGACTGATAATCTCCCGGCATTTGTGGTCCTACCCGACCCACGAGGGTTGATGGCCGGTGGTTCCATTAATTGGACCTCAGGTTTCCTACCAGCCAACTACCAAGGCGTCCCCTTCCGTACCAACGCCCGTGAGCCCGTGCTAGATCTCAGTACTCCGGCCCACATCCCGCCTCAAAACCGCCAGTCCGACATGGATCTTCTCGCCTCCATGAACCGTGATTTCGCCGAAGCCAATGCCGGAGATTCCGCCTTTGCAGCCCGCCTCCGCTCCTATGAATTGGCCGCTCGTATGCAGGTCAGCATCCCTGAAGCCACCGATCTCGACAGCGAAAACGAAGCCACCAAACGCCTCTATGGTTTGAACGATGAGTCCAACCGAGGGTTCGCTCGCAACTGCCTCATGGCGCGACGCCTCCTGGAACGTGGCGTCCGATTCGTCCAAATTTTCAACGGCGGCGCTTTCGGCAGCCCGCGCATCAACTGGGATGGCCACGAGAATCTCCGCGAAAATCACAACACTCAGGCTGCCACCATGGATAAACCCGTGGCCGGCCTGATTCAGGATCTCAAACAACGCGGCATGCTCGAGGACACGTTGTTCGTGTGGAACACTGAGTTTGGACGCAGCCCTTCCACCCAGGGAATCGGTTCACCAGGACGCGATCATCACCCCACCGCGTTCACCTGTTTCATGGCGGGAGCCGGCCTGAAGAAAGGATTCCACCACGGGACCACCGATGACGTGGGTTATTTCGTGGATCAGAATAAAGTCATTATTCCAGACTTCCACGCCACGATCCTCCACCTCCTCGGCTTGGATCACACCAAGCTCACCTACTACCACAATGGCATCAACCGCCGACTCACCGACGTCCATGGGGAACTCGTCAGCCCCATCCTGACGTGAGTTTATGGAGGTGAAAGTGGAACCCGTAAGGTAACAGTTTTCGAATTCGCTGATCCGCAATCGTTTCGGACCGTCCCTGTGGTGACATACGATCCTGCTCTTGCACCATTTTCCGGCGCAATGAACTGGAAACGATTCCTCGCGTAGATCACGGGTTGGGGATCAGCGTAAGTGTTCGGGTGCTTCAGGGCGTTCGCACCCGACTGCTAACGGCGGGGCCGAGTTGCTGCCAATGCCGCGAGTTCCACGTGTAGAGGGTTTCCTGGAAGACCGCCACCAGCACCGACGTATCAAGAAATGCCCTCATTCCGTGGAGCCGGTCAAGCGCCGTTCCCGTTCATTACGGTTATGCGCAATCGATTCATTGACCTCCTCGATTGAAAGCGTTCCCCCACCCCGGTGAACCCAAACTCCCTCGCGTTTGACCAGCGGCGTGTCATTTCGCGCCGGGCGCAGAGTAATGCTCTCTCCAGAACCTTCGACCTCGATCAGGTCTCCGGCCTCCAAATGCAGGGCCTCGCGCAGTTCCTTGGGGATCACCACGCGTCCCGCTTTATCTATGGTCGAGCGCAATACCATAATGGGGTCGTAGCATGCCATGACCCCACTTGTCTATCCCACGAGTGTGCCATCACTGCGATTCAGACATTAGTACATTGAGACATGCCCCTACAATCCGAGGCGGTCGGACAGGCGGTCACCGAGAATTTGAAGGGTGATGCGTACAGCGGCCAATGGCTGAGAGACATGAGGGAAAGGTTGAGGCGATAAGACTCATCTGAAGTGGGAGCCAGAGTTGGGATCATGCAAGGCCGCGGGAGCGGCGCCCGCGTCCCAGCCGAAGTGCTCCATCACCTCGTCCCACACCACCGGACTATTCGCTCAACGACGAACCGTGGTTTGGCTCCTCAGCCCGCTCCATCCGCACACATCGAAAGGCGCCCAACCCCGCTAATGCCCCGACACACGGTGCCACCAAATAAATCCATAAGTTCTCCAAGTGTCCCGACACCAGCGCGGGCGCGAGTGACCGCACCGGATTCATGGAGGCACCACAAATCGGACCTGCGAACATCGCCTCCAACGCGATCACAGCACCCACCGCAATACCCGCGGTAATCCCCTTCTCCTTGGCCCCCGTGGACACATTCAAGATCACGAACATGAGCATCGCTGTCAGCATCACTTCCAAAACGAAGGATTGAGATGCGGACCCCGCCGGCTGTGTGCCGCCCAAGAACTGGTTCCCTGGAAACAACCATCGAAGGATTCCACTCGCTAACACAGCCCCCACCGTCTGGCTAACCACATACCCCAGGATCGATTTGCCCGGAAATCGCCCGGCAACCCAAAACCCCAGAGTTACCGCCGGATTCAAGTGCGCACCGGAAATGTCTCCAACCGTGTAAATCATCGCCAGCACGATCAACCCAAACGTGAGCGCAATGCCGACATGACTGATCGCTCCATGGCTCACTTGGTTGATCACAATGGCGCCGGTGCCCGCAAAGACCAATGCGAACGTGCCAAAAAACTCGGCAAAAAACTTGTTCATACGTGGGTCACCAAAGTCGCACCCCATGGGTTCAAACCGAGCTGATCATCCCAATAGCTCAATGAAGCGGTTCACTTTCGAGCGGTTCGCTGGGTTGCAACGACATCTTCCAGCCAATCACAGTCGCTTCGGATCTTCTTGAGCTTCTTCAAATCCTCGCGAAAAACCAAATGGGTCTGCACACAATCTTGAAGACACCGCAGCTGCATCTCGAGCTCCGGTTGAGGCTTGTTCGGCAATCGGTAAATCATCCACTGCTCATGACGCTGCGACTCCACCACCCCACGCTCGCGCAAGTAGGCCAGATGCTTGGAAACGGCGACCTGAGGGGCACCCAAGATGGATTGCAAATGACACACGCACAGCGGCCCCTGTGTCAGCAAATGCACCAACCGCAGCCGGGTCTGGTCACACAAACACTTGTAGATCGCTATCAAGTCCATTTAACTCATCCAATATAACCGCATAAGTATATACCGCAACCACAATGTGATCGGGGGCTTGGGTTGCTTTTTCACGATCTCCATGGAGACTCTTGTGCGGTTCGAGAAACTGCCACCACGCTCGGAGGCGGGACCGCCCGCAAAGGCTTCCACGAACCGGATGCTTGCAGCCACAGGCAGGTCCGCGCAACTTGGCGTTGTGGATCGATTCGCTCAGACTCTCGCGAAGCATCAACTCGAGCTGCGCCGCAACCGCACACAAGTGCTGCAACTCAATGTTGGCAAACGCTGCAACCTGACCTGTACCCACTGCCATGTGAACGCAGGACCGGGCCGAAAAGAGTTGATGACTCGGACCACGTTGAATCGGATTCTCGATTGGTTGGCACCCACGGACATTCCCACCGTTGATATCACGGGTGGCGCTCCTGAGATGCTCCCGGATTTCCGCCACCTCATCCAGCGCGTCAAGGCGATGAGCCCTTCTCGACATGTTATGGACCGCTGTAATCTCACCATCCTGCTCGAACCGGGCTATGAAACGCTGCCCGAGTTCCTGGCACAATACCAGGTAGAGATCATCGCTTCCCTACCGTGTTACTCCGCAAAAAACGTCAATGAGCAACGCGGCGACGGTGTTTTTGACTCCAGCATACACGCCTTACACCGGCTCAATGCCTTGGGTTACGGCATCCAATCCTCACTGCCGCTGCACTTAGTCTACAACCCAAACGGGGCGTTCCTGCCGGGCCCGCAAGCCGAACTAGAGTCCGATTACAGACGCGCCTTAAGGTCAGAGTTCGGCATCGAGTTTAACCGGCTTTATGCCATCACCAATATGCCTATCGCGCGTTTTGCCGCCGACCTCAAGCGTCAGAACCGGCTCCAGGAATACATGAATCTTCTGGTGCAGGCCTTTAATCCGCAAACCATCGAGGGGTTGATGTGCCGCACCACTCTCAGCGTCGGTTGGCAAGGCGAGGTGTACGACTGCGATTTCAACCAAATGCTGGACCTGCAGTGGATGGCAGACCAACCTCTTTACATCTGGGATCTGGATCACCAAAAACTCGAGGGGCGCCCTATCCTCACCGCGGATCACTGCTTCGGTTGCGCCGCCGGCAGCGGTTCCAGCTGCGGTGGCACCTTGACCCGTTGATTCTGAACATAAGTGGGCATTTGCCTCAACCACTCCAGGTTTGAGTTGCAGCGCCAGGCCGCCCGCGTTGAACTGGTCCGACACCATGACGTTCATCAGCTGTGACTGGGGTACCTCAACCTTCCGGCTGCGCCTCGTCGGCGCGGCAGACAAAGCCGAGTTTCGCTCCGACGACGGCACGGCCAAACTCGCCACTGTCGGCGGAGATCGCGCCGAAACTTTCCGAACGACTCTGGTCACAGGCTTAGAGCAACTGCGAGCGCCGCCTCATCTACCCGTCGTCATCTCCGGCATGGCCAGCTCAACGAGTGGTTGGAAAGAGCTCCCTTATGCCAGAACGCCGTTCCGCGTCGATGGGCGCGACGTCATTTCTGCGCCACTCGATGAACGTACATGGCTGTTGTCGGGGCTCCGCACCGAAACCGATGTCATGCGCGGAGAGGAAACCCAGGTTCTCGGATTGTTCGAAAAACTAGGTTTCGAACTCCCCTCCCGCTGTGTCGTCGTCCTTCCCGGCACCCATTCCAAGCATGTCGATGTCGACTGCGGGGCCGTGAAGAACTTCCGTACCTTCATGACTGGGGAGGTGTTTGACGTCCTGGCACGGCAGAGCGTCTTACGACACTCCACGGATCCCACGGCAGATCTTGATGTCAATGCATTCATGGAAGGAGTGTCCGCCGTGCAAACGACACCCCTGCTTGCAGCCCTCTTTCAAGTGCGCACTCGGCAAGTGCTTCAAAAGCAAGACGCCCCCGCCAACACCTCGTTTCTCAGCGGTCTTTTGATTGGATCCGAACTCACGTCACTTGCCCGGGAATCGATACCTATCTGGGTGGCCGCTGGGGATCGGCTTCGCACCGTTTATGAACTCTCGGCCAAAGCCATCGGTCTGGAATCCCAACTGCGCACCATCGATTCAGAAGACCTCTGCCCGCGGGGACAGGCCGTGGTTCTCCAAAACCTCCTAAAGTCTGGCGATTGTTCGCCTGGCTTTCCGCCGTCGATTTAAGGCCCGGGTTATGCTTCGTCGCCGAGTTCAAGGCCATCGCGAGCGGTCAAACTTTGTCAATCGTCACTCATGAGCCACCCCTTTAACCACGATTGGTTTCGACAACTGCCAGTGGTTGGTATCCTGCGCTCCTTCAAGCTCGCCGATATCGAGCGCCTGGTACCAGCATCCATCGCGGGCGGATTGCGAAACATCGAGATCACCATGAACTCCGAAGGTGCCGAGGAGTTGATTTCCAGAGCCTGCACCCTGGTTGGAGATCAAGCCAATGTTGGCGCCGGCACCGTCACCAGCATCCCGCTTTTGGAGCGTGCCCTGACTGCTGGGGCCTCCTTCATTGTAACACCCACGCTAGTTCCCGAAGTGATTGAAGCGTGTGTCCTTCGTGGCATTCCAGTAATGCCCGGAGCCCTCAGCCCAACTGAAATTGCAGAAGCTTGGGACCTGGGAGCAACCATCGTGAAACTCTTTCCCGCCGAGGCGTTAGGTCCTGGCTATATCAAAGCCGTTAAGGCGCCGCTACCTCACATCCCGCTCATGCCAACCGGAGGGGTCTCCGTGGCAACACTCCAGGACTTCAAACGAGCGGGGGCGGACGCGTTTGGTGTTGGAAGCCCACTATTCGATCCCAAACAGGTCGCTGCTGAGAATTGGGATTGGTTCCGCATTCAAGCTGAGCGATTCGCTCAAGCCTTCAAACAGGCGTGACATCATCAAATCCCCCGAACCACGACCCGCGAACCCTCAACGGCTACCACCTTGATGGCCGAGCCGCGTTCAATGAATCCACCCTCCGTGACGACATCCACGCGTTGATTCTGGATTGTCGCAATGCCCGAGGGGCGCAGCGCAGTCAGGGTCGCGCCTGTACAATTCAATAGATCGGGTCGATCCACCCCCAAATCACCCACCGCGCTCTTCGAGATGAAGCGTTTGGCGATGCGGCTCTCCGGGAAATACTTCAACCAGCCATACATACCAAGCGCCAGCCCCAGAATGACAGCCACTAGCAGGCCATTGCCCGTGGCCATCCCGAAATCGCGATAGCCAAGGGCCACCGCAACGATCAGGCAAAGAGCTCCGATCGTTCCAGCGATCATTCCGGGCAAAAGGGTTTCCAAAAACAACAAAAGGGCTCCAATGATCAAGAGGATGACAATCCATGTCATAGGCGGCTTCTTATATAACCCAAGGTTCGCAGAATCAGGGTTCCAACCCCTTGGGAGTTGAGAAGAGGAGCGACGCGACAAACGCCCCACGAAGTGCGCGCCGGTCACGCCACCGGTTCGATCGCCCCCCCATCGGAACTGTGTGCTTGTCCCGCTGATCCACCGCTCTCACCTTGGGTACCCACAGCGAATTAGATGAACTCAAACGAGGAAATTGTGACTGGGCAGTTTCACCTGATTCGGCAAATCGGACAGTGGATCGGCCCATTCCACCACTCGGTGAAAGAAGTTCTGGTGGCATTCGCAAATCCATCTCAGGCACCCCTTCCCCCAACACGAGTGCCGGCGTGGTTGACGGCAGCGTTGTCACCTCCCGACTGCGCCGACGAGGACGCGGTTCAGATGGAGGCTCCGGCAGCGGCGGAGGGGATTCGGGTCGATCACCTTCTCCGAACAACCGCCGCACCAACTCCTCCGGGTCAAACTCGGCCGCGGATGGCTGAGTCTGCGGGGAAGACTCCTTTGGAATTTGGTTTTCCTGACGGCGCCGCTGCTGACGTTGTTGAGAGATCCAGTTCACCAGAGCGCTGCCGACAAAGAACGCCACCACAATCCAAGGATTGTCAAAAAAGCCTGCCCCAAAAATCCAGTTCATGATTGGGCCTCCGTAGTTATTTCTTGGGGGATGAACCACCCGCAGCCGAATCGGGAATATCGCCGCCAATGCTTTCACGCATGGCCGTGTCTGCCTGCACATTCTTCATGCGATAATAGTCCATGATGCCGAGGTTTCCACGTTCAAAGGCTCCGGCGATAGCAATGGGAATCTGTGCTTCGGCTTCAACCACTCGGGCTCGCATCTCAGACACTCGCGCCACCATTTCCTGTTCTGTAGCCACCGCCGCCGCACGGCGCACCTCTGCCTGAGCTTGCGCGATGAGCTTGTTCGCCTCCGCCTGTTCCGCTTGAAGTTTGGCACCCACATTCTCACCCACATCCACATCCGCAATGTCGATCGATAGGATTTCAAAGGCCGTATTGCTGTCGAGCGCCTTGTCCAAGACCGTCTTCGAGATGCGGTCCGGATTCTCGAGCACTTCCTTGTAACTGCTCGCCGAACCAATCGTCGAAACGATCCCCTCACCCACTCGTGCAATGATCGTCTCCTCGGTCGCGCCGCCGACAAATCGATCCAAATTGGTTCGTACGGTCACGCGCGCCTTGGCCCGGATCACAATTCCATCTTTTGCCACCGCATCAATGGTCGTTTTACCTGCACTCGGTGCCGGGCAATCAATCACCTTCGGATTCACCGAGGTTTTCACTGCCTCGAGGACCGTCTTGCCAGTGCCCTTGGTGGCCAGATCAATCGCACACGCGCGATCAAACACCAGATTGATGCCGGCCTTCTTTGCAGCCACCAGCGCTAGAACCACCATCTGAACATTGCCACCCGCCAGAAAATGTGTGGAGAGATCATCAATCGAAATCGGCAAGCCCGATTTCACCGCCGTGATGCGACCGTCCACAATCAAACCCACCGGGATTCGTCGAAGCCGTAGGGCAATTAGTTCTGTGATCGTGACTTTCGCCCCGGAAAAAAGCGCCCGGATATAAATCATGCCGAAGTTCAGCACGAGAATTCCAGCCACCAGGAGCACCACACCTCCAACCGAGTAGAAAATCAGATTCAACGGGAGCGGAATTCCCGATTGAGCAATGATAGAAGTCATGGCTCACCTTGAACTTAAACACCTCTGTAAACAAGCAATTACACAGGGGATTTTGAATGGCACGAATCCGCGGACACCGCGCTTCCACAGGCCCCGTTTCGACATTGTGACGCAACGTCTTTGGGGCTATTGTCCGCCATGAAATTCGGTCGATTACGGTTGGCTTTGATCGGAATTGCCTTGGGATACCTTCTGCCCCACCGCGAAGCCTTGGGTCAACCCCAATCACTCCCTGCTGCCCCCAGCACTCCCGCCCTCAGATCAGCAGGCAAAATTTTCATCATTCCCGTCCGGGAACCAATTATGCCACCCCTAGTCTACGTGGTTCGCCGAGGCGTCAAGGAAGCCATGGAAGCCAACGCCGACGCCATCATCTTCGACATGAACACGGACGGCGGTCGCGTTGATGTCACGGAAGAACTCATTCAGATCATCAGCAAATTCAAGGGAACAACCGTCACTTATGTCCACGATCAAGCCTTTTCCGCTGGCGCCTTTATCTCCATCGCCACTCAGAAAATCTACATGGCTCCTCAAAGTGTCATCGGAGCAGCAGCACCCATCATGATGTCTCCAGGAGGCACCGGGGTGGAAAAAATGCCGGACACCGTCGAGGCCAAAATGACTTCCGCCATCCGGGCACTCGTCCGCGCCCAAGCCGAAAAGAATGGCCACAACATCGATGTCATCGAGGCCATGATCGACAAGAGCAAATCGTTAGTCATCGAGGGAGATATCCTGAACAAAGAAGGAAATATCCTCACATTGACAGACCGACAGGCATCCAAACTTTACGGAGAGCCCGGCAAACCCCTGCTCTCCTCGGGCACTGTGGAATCTTTGGACGCTTTGATCACCCAACTGGGATATTCCAACGCTCAACGATTCGAAATAAAGCCGACTGGCGCCGAAAAACTAGGCCTTTGGATCAATGCCATTGCCCCGGTGTTGCTGGTCATCGGCGTTGTGGGAATTTACATCGAATTCAAAACCCCAGGTTTTGGATTGCCTGGCATCGTCGGGATCGCGGCCTTCGCCATCTATTTTCTGGGCGGTTATGTCGCAGGACTTTCGGCAGCGGGCTGGATGATCGCGTTTCTCTTGGGATTAGTCCTCATCGGACTGGAGTTGTTCGTTTTCCCAGGGACGTTTGTCGCCGGTATTGCTGGAGCCACCTTGATCTTGGTCGCCTTAGTGATGGGCATGGTGGACACGTATCCCGACTCACCAGTCTTTCCCACGATAGGCCAACTGGAATTACCACTGCGCGATCTCAGTGCCGCACTCACCATAGCGGTAGTGCTGGTTCTGATCTTGGCGCGCTTTCTTCCAAAAACTCCCCTCTTCCGCCAACTCGTCTCGCAAACCGCCAGTGGAGTTCAGTTTGTGGCCGAATTGGAGGCCCAACAGACCGCACACCTCGGAAGGACCGGCAGAACCATCGTTCGCCTGTCCCCAGGTGGCAAAGCCAAGTTTGATGAGGAAATCGTCGATGTCATCACCCGAGGCGAACTGGTGGAGAAAGATCGGCCCGTGCGCATCATCGGTCACAGCGGCCGGGATCCCTTGGTCAAGGAAGTTAGCTGACACCCTTGGCTCTCGTCACCGACGCAGAAGGTCCTTGTCGGTTAAGGCATTCAATTGTCGCGTCTCACCAATGGGGGTTATCGAATTGCCCTGCATATTTTCTGTTCCTTCTGGGATCAGAAACCGTTAATGCCATTGAACGCACCGTCAGTGCGCCTGTAACAACGATAACAACGTTCATTTTGGAGACATTGCCATGGGCTTGATGGATTATCTGAAAACGCAGTTCCTCGAAATTATCCAGTGGGAGGATGACTCGCGCGACACCATTTCTTGGCGATTTCCTGATGACGACAAGGAGATCAAACGCGGCGCACAACTCATTGTGCGCGAATCCCAAACCTGCCAGTTCGTCTACCTGGGCCAGTATGGAGACACCTTCGGCCCAGGCAAACACACCCTGGTCACGGAAAATATCCCGATCCTAAGCACCCTCAAAGGTTGGAAGTACGGATTCGAATCCCCATTCAAAGCAGACGTTTACTTCGTTAACACCCGACTTTTCACCGGCAACAAGTGGGGCACCTCCAACCCCATCATGATGCGCGACCCTGATTTTGGGATCGTCCGCGCGCGCGCCTTCGGCACTTACGACTTCCGGGTGGCTGACGTGAAAACGTTCCTCCGCGAAGTGGCCGGAACGGACCACCATTTCCGTCTCGACGAGTTCGCCGACACGATGCGGTCGCGGTTGGTGAGCGCGTTCACCGATGCCCTGGCATCGAGCAAAGTGCCCGTGCTGGATGTGGCCACGCGGTACGCCGAGTTGGGCGAAGCGTTGTTGCCCGTTCTAAACCCAACACTTCTCCAGAAGTACGGCCTTGAGTTGGGTAGTTTCATCGTCGAGAACGTCAGCCTGCCGCCCGAGGTGGAACAGGCAATTGACAAACGTTCGAGCATGGCCGCTATCGGCAATCTCAACGATTACGTCAAACTCCAGATGGCCGAAGGTCTCGCCAAGGGCGAGGCGGGTGGTGGCGTGGGCGGTCAGATGACCCAATTTGCCATGGGAATCGCCATGGCCCAGCAGATGGCCCAGCAGGCCGGCGGGATTTTGAATCAATCGACTCCACCGGCTGGCGCTGTTCCGCCCCCGTTGCCTGCCGCTTCCCCTGGCGGTCTACCAGAGCTCATGACCCCAGCCGATGCCGCAAAGGCTCTCGGAGTTACCGAAGCCGATGTCCTCGAAGCCCTCGGTGATGGCTCGCTGAAAGGGAAAAAAATCGGGTCCGCCTGGCGCATTACCAAATCCGCATTCGAGGAATTCCTGAAGCACTGATCGGCCGGGTCACCTGACAATACCCCCTGCCCGGATCCAGGCCCCATCTCATCCCTGGACCGGGCATCCTCCCCCCATGAGCGAAGTTCGCGCACAAAACAAATACCATTGTCCGGCCTGTGGCGCTGAGGCGACTTGGAACCCTTCCAAACAAGCACTCGTTTGTGGGTATTGTGACACCGTCTCGCCCGCACATCTCGAGGTGCAGGACAATGGCGACGAGCAAATCGTCGAATATGACCTCGCTCAAGCGCTCCGTGGCATGGACGAATCACGCGGGTGGCAGGCACAAAAGACCAGCGTCCGTTGTCAAAGTTGTAACGCCATCTCCGTGTTGGACCCGAACAAAGTTGGCAAACGCTGCGACTTCTGCGGTGCCGCGTCGCTCGTCCCCTATGAGGAAATCAAGGAGAGCTTTCGACCAGAAAGCCTCCTGCCAATGAAGGTCGGTGAGACCCAGGTCCGCGACAGCATCCGCAAATGGTACCAGTCCCGTTGGTTCGCTCCCAGTGCACTCGGCACCAAAGCCATGACCGACACCATTCATGGCATTTACATTCCGTACTGGACCTTCGATGCCCAGGTGGAGGCCGACTGGCAAGCCGAGTCGGGTTATTATTACTACGTTTCAGAGTCCTATCGCGATGCACAAGGCAACACTCAAACCCGACAGGTACGAAAAACCCGATGGCAATCCAGCGCCGGTCACGTCTCGCACTTCTTCGATGACGAACTGATCTGCGCATCCAAAGGCGTCGACCCCGACCTGCTACCACGCATCGAAAACTTCCCGACCAAGGAACTCATCCCCTACGACTCCGGGTACCTGTCCGGCTGGGTTGTGGAACGTTATCAAGTCGATTTAGTCGCCGCAGCACAGGCCTCACGCACACGTATGGAATCTGCCACGGAACAACTCTGCGCATCGCAAGTACCCGGTGACACCCACCGCAACCTGCGAGTTCAAGTCCACTTTTCCAACCAGACATTTAAGCATATCCTGGCCCCAATCTGGTTGCTCACCTACAATTACAGTACCCGACGATTCCAGGTGCTCATCAATGGCTACACCGGTGAGATCGCCGGAAAATATCCCAAGAGTTTCTGGAAAATTTTCTTCCTGGTAATCACCATCTTGTGCGTCCTTGGCTTGGTCGCTCTCCTCGCCGGTCGGCGCTAAACCCGCGGTGATCCCAGCAACGACGTGGTTCCGACAGGACACTATTGCCCCGTCGGCGATCCAGGCACGCACCAGAGCAATCCCGGCCGATTGCGCTGCTGCTCCCGATCGAAGGTCTCGAACGCAATGAAATGGACCTGGCCGCTAAACCCGGTAATCACCGCTCCCTTCTTGTGGCGGCGCCCAATCCCCTCCCCTCGATCCGGATACTGACTGGCATCATGTCCCACATTAGGGCCCCAGACACCTCCGAAGTTCTTGATCTCAGGTTCCCACATGGCGTAGGCGGCCGGATTGAAGGCACCGAGTTTGTAAGTCTTAATCGCAGCCGCTTCTAGTTTACCGTAGCCTCCCACCGCCCCGTTCATGATGTAACTGGAGATCCGCTGCTGTCGCTTTTGCCAGGTGATGTCGCTGGTCCGGTCAAGCGGACAGTTGTAAGCCTTTCGTTCACGGATATAAGGCCAATAAAGCCCGGCTTCGATATGCTGAAGCTCATTGGTTTTCAGCGGATCAGGCGCCCGGCCATTCACTGGTTTATAAAGCCAGCCCGGGCCATAATCGTTGCCCCAATTCGGGAAAGGCATGTAGTCCGCATTGTCATGGGCATACATCTGCATCGCCAATGCCAACTGCTTGTTGTTGTTGACGCATGCCGTTCGAAACGCCTTCTCCTTAGCGGTCGCCAGGGCCGGCAACAACATGGACGCCAGTATTGCAATGATCGCAATAACGACCAGCAACTCGATCAGCGTGAATGCACGCCACTGCGCACGGTCGCGAATCCATAGGTTGGGCGCTGGTAGATGAGCCCTTCCATTTCCAGAATCGCCACTAGCAAGTCTGGTAAACGAGGGATTCGACCGTACGGATTGCCCCGCGGGACTGTCGACGTGTACCGCTCGTGCCATGATGAGTCTTTCTCGACGGAAACCTGGACTGAATGTTCAAAAGCCTAAAGCCCTATCGATTCGTTTGAAAGGGTCTTATTCAATTAATCCAAGCCCAACTCCTCCGAGTCCACAACTCACAACCCGCAACAGAACATCCCCCGGTTCACTTGCAGGAACCCAGGATCGTCCCTAGGCTGACGTCGGTTACTGGCATTATGAAGAAACGGGTAACGTACGGAATCTACTTCGCGGCCCTGACAGCCTTTCTCCTCACAGGGTTCAGGATCTTCGACGCCAACGCTGCTGGCGCCAAAGACGATGATGCCTACCAGCAGCTCGAATTGTTCGCTCGGGTCCTCGAACGTGTGCGTCGAGACTACGTCGATGGAGAAAAGCTTTCCTACAAGGACCTCGTTCAAGGGGCGATGAAGGGCATGCTCAATACCCTCGACCCACACAGCGAATACATGGAGCTCACGAAGTATGAGGAGCTTAAGCAAGATACCGAAGGAACCTACGGCGGCGTCGGCTTACAGGTCGGTGCCCGCGAAAACACCCTGGTGGTCATCGCACCCATGGAAGACACACCGGCCTTCGAGGCGGGGATCATGGCTGGCGATAAGATCGTTCAGATAGACGGCAAACCCACGGACAAATTGACCCAGGGAGATGCCATCAAACTGCTGCGCGGTGAAGCCGGTTCAAAAGTCGTGCTCAGCGTTTCTCGACCGTCGTTCCCTGAGCCCAGGGAATTCACCCTCGCCCGAGCCGATATCCGAGTGTTTAGCGTCAAAGACTCCAACAATCGGCGTGAATTTCCGTTGGGCTCGGAAAAAATTGGCTACTTACGTATCACTCAGTTTGGAGAAAAGACTGCCGACGAGCTCGAAAACGCCTTGAAGAGCCTTGAGTCCAAGGGCATGACCAGTCTGATACTTGATCTCCGTGGAAATCCCGGAGGCCTGCTCGACCAAGCCATCGCCGTCTGCGATATGTTCCTGGAGAAAGGCCAGCGCATCGTCTCCACCGAAGCTCGAAGCCCCACCAACGAAATTGACAAACATGCCTCGGGCGCCGGCAGCAGCCGAAAGTTCCCCATCGCCGTGCTCGTCAATGGCGGCAGCGCGAGTGCCTCGGAGATCGTCGCCGGATGCCTCCAAGACCTGAAACGCGCCGTCGTGATTGGTGAACAATCCTTCGGCAAAGGGAGCGTTCAGAGCATCCTGCCCCTCAACGATGGTTCCGCACTCCGACTCACCACTGCCAAGTACTACACTCCGAGCCACAAGGTCATTCACGAGAAGGGCATCACCCCCGATATCATCGTCCCCATGACGGACGACGAAGAAACCGCCATCTACATGCGGCGCCTTCCCGGCGGACTTACCAATCTGGACGACGCCCTCCGGGTTTTCGAACCCGAGCGTCGCTCCATCGTTCGCGACCTCGTCGTTCAAGGCCGCGATGCGCAACTCGAGCGCGGCATGGATCTGCTCAAAGGGATCCACTTGTTCACCAAACGCGAACAATCCCGCACCGACAAGAAACGCGCCGACGCCCAATAAGGTGACACCCTCACCCCCGGCAATCGCTTCCTTGTCCTCTTAACATCTCCAATCGCCACCTGATTGAGGAGGAACTTGGCGCCCTCTCCAAATCGACAGACTCCCAAACACCTATTGGCATGCTCCTCGCAATTGAAACCTCGTGCGACGAAACCAGCGCAGCCATCGTCCACCAGGGCCAGGTGCTCAGCACGGTGGTGTCCTCCCAAATTCGATTGCACACGGAATACGGTGGAGTCGTTCCTGAACTCGCCACCCGGGAGCATCTTCGCAATCTGCAGCCGGTTGTCCGAAGTGCACTGAGCCAGGCAGGCATTGAGATTCATCAACTGGAGGTCCTCGCTGCCACCCGGGGTCCAGGACTCCCAGCCGCGCTTATGGCGGGATTCACCGTGGCTCGCTCCATGGCATTCGCGCTGAAACGCCCATTGCTCGGCATTCACCATCATGAGGCGCACCTCTACTCACCCTGGATGGACCCGGCCACAGGAAGATCCTGCTTCGATCAATGGGTCCCTAATGTCTCCCTGATCGTCAGTGGTGGCCACACACTCTTGGTGCATGTACCGCGGGAAATGGAGCTTGTCGTCCTCGGATCCACCCTCGACGACGCCGCCGGGGAATGCTTCGACAAAGTCGCGAAGTTGCTCGCCTTGCCCTACCCAGGCGGCCCAGTCCTAGACCAACTCGCCGAACAAGGAAATCCAGCGGCCTACGATTTCCCGCGCTCGATGCTCCGCGATTCCAGCGACGACTTCAGCTTTAGCGGCTTGAAGACCAGCGTGCGCTATTTCCTGGCCGCACGCCCCGGGTTGGCCGACGACCCCGCTGTCTTACGCGACCTCTGCGCCAGTGTCCGGGCCGCGATTGTGGAAGTTCTCGTAAGCAAAACTCTCAAAGCTGCCCGCCGTCTGGGTGTCACCTGTATTACCGCTTCGGGAGGCGTGACCTGCAATCGCGCCTTGCGCCGAGATCTTACCGCTGCTTGTTCTCGTCGGTCCATCCAACTCCGACTCGCCGCTCCGGCCTATTGCACCGATAATGCCGCCATGGTAGGCATCCTGGCAGAACGCCAATGGCAACGCGGCGCGGTCTCAATGGCTCTCGACGAGGAACCCCTGCCCGGATGGACACTCGACAGTCTCAGGACTTAATTTGTGTCCTCTGGAACTCTCCCCTTTACCGCCATGATCTGTCCGTTGCGATTCGTCGCTCTGATGCTGGTCACCATGTACCCCGCACTATCCCAATCCCCACCCTCCGCGGCGCTGGAATCCTGGGCCGTCGCCACCACACCGCCCCAACCGTTTCAGGTGGCATCAGCCTTGCCTGAGTGGGAAAAACAACGCTCCGAAATTCGACAGACGCTCCTCAATCTACTGGGTGACCTCCCTCCACGTCCGACGACGCCCATGGTCCGCATTCTGAGCCGCGAGGATCGGGGGACGTGTTGGCACGAACGCTTCGAGTTCGACAACGGCGCCGGGGCGCGCGTCCCAGGCGTTCTGCTGTTGCCTAAGAATCGCACCGGCAAGGTCCCGGGGATACTCTACTGCCATTGGCACGGGGGTGAATACGACGGTGGAAAGGTCGAACTGTTCGAGTCCAAACACACCCCCCAACCACCCGGCCCAACCCTGGTCGAGAAGGGTTATGCCGTTCTGGCCATCGATGCCTATTGCTTCGGTGAACGCAACGGGCGCGGCCCCGGTGGACCCGAGGAACGTGGCGGCGCGGGCGAATTGACTGCATCCAAATTCCAACTTTGGGCCGGCCGCAACCTCTGGAGCATGATCCTGCGCGACGATCTCATGGCGCTGGATTATCTCAGCTCACGTTCCGAAGTGGACGCTCAACGAATCGGCGTCACCGGCATCAGCATGGGAGCCACACGCTCCTGGTGGTTGATGGCACTCGACGAACGTGTCCGGGCAGGCGTCGCGGTCGCCTGCCTGACCCGTTATCAGGACCTCATTGATGCCCGGGGGCTCAAGTACCACGGTATCTATTACTACATCCCAGGGTTGCTCCGACATTTTGACACAGAGGCCGTCATCGCCCTATGCGCCCCTAGAGCCCTGCTTTGCCTCAATGGGGATCGCGATCTCGGTTCGCCCAAGGCCGGCATTCTTAAGATCGAAGCCGCTGCCAGCCCTGCCTGGGAACGTTACGGCAAAGCATCTCTTTTCCGCAGTCGACTCTTTCGCGAGGTCGGCCATGAATACACCCCGGAAATGTGGTCCCAGATGCTCGCTTGGATGGATCAATACCTCAGCCCCTAGTAACACATCGGTCCATCCCGGACAGCCCTCGCTCATTTCGCTCAGTGAACCTGCCCCACAAAATCTCGACGCTCATCTACGGATTCAACTCGCAGGACGAGGTCCTGTTGATGGAGAGAGCCCAAGAACCGAATCGCGGACTCTGGAGCCCATTCGGAGGTAAACTTCGCACCGACATCGGAGAATCCCCCTACGCCTGTGCCTGTCGTGAAACCTTCGAAGAGATCGGCCTCCAGATAACTCCCAGGGAATTGCACCTCACGGGAATTGTGAGTGAACATGGCTATCTTGGAACCACCCACTGGCTCATGTTTCTCTACGAACTCCAGCCGCGTCTTTCCCAACTCCCACCTCCAATGAAAGAGGGGCGCTTCCAGTTTTTTGCCCGGACGGCACTCAACACGCTTCCACTGCCGGACTCGGATCGGGAACAACTCTGGCCGCTCTTCTGGCAGCACCGGGGCGGTTTTTTCGCCGCGCATTGCCATTGCCACACAAGGAACCGCAATGACTGGGTTGTGGAGGAATCCCGCCCAAAAACCGTGAGACCGTATGTCTGATCGAGACGATACTCCGCCTCAACCGGATCCTGAGCCTGCCTCGGAACCGTTGATCGACCTCACGAGCGATCATTATTTTATGGGCGAAGCCCTTCGACAGGCTGTGAAGGCCTATGGCCTTGAAGAAGTGCCAGTGGGAGCCGTCGTCGTGCGCCACGGGCGCATTATCGCACGGGCTTTCAATCAAGTTGAGACGCTCAAAGACGCGACCGCGCACGCCGAGATGATCGCGCTCACCGCCGCTCAATCCGCTGTGGGGGATTGGCGTCTCACCGACTGTACCCTTTATGTCACCAAAGAGCCCTGCCCAATGTGCGCCGGTGCCCTGGTACACTGCCGGCTCGAGCGCGTGGTCTTCGGAGCCTCGGACTCCAAAGGAGGCGCTGCTGGCAGTGCACTCAACCTGCTTCAATTCCCGGGCCTAAATCATCAGTGCGCCATCACCCAGGGCGTCCGACAGGAAGAATGCCGTGCCCTGCTAAAAAGTTTCTTTCTGGAGCAACGCACGGCCTCAAAAACGAACACCGCTTAGAACTTGGAAAACGTGTCCGAATGCCTTCGACACTCACGCTTTGGCGCATCTCGAATGCGCTCAATTCGCCTTTCCAGGATCACTCCACAGTGACACTTTTCGCCAGATTCCTCGGCTTGTCGACATCACAACCGCGAGCCACGGCGATATGATAGGCGAGCAACTGCAGTGGAATCACGTTTAGCAGCGGATAGAGTGGGTCCACCGTGGCTGGGACGTAAAGGATGTCGTCAACGGAACCCGCCAAGCGGGTGTTGCCCTCGGTCGTCACGGCAATGATCGGCCCTTTTCGCGCTTTGATTTCCTGCAGATTGCTCTGGGTCTTGTCATAGAGGATATCGGTCGGCGCCAGAACCACCGTGGGCGTGCGTTCGTCGATCATGGCGATCGGACCGTGTTTCATCTCTGCCGCCGGATACCCTTCGGCATGAATGTATGAAATCTCCTTCAGTTTAAGGGCACCCTCCAATGTGCGCATCTCAGTTTTTTTCGAGGTTGTAGCGATGCGGGCTGCGATTGTGGTTAGTTATTGGCGAGGGAGGGAGGTTTGGCGTGTGGGAAGAGATCGTGCCAGCGGTGGTTGCGCCAGAAGGTTTCCAGGCACAAGAGG